>LWDU01033632.1_pt1 | contig 41904 bp, 49 predicted proteins | sample 727161 | NCBI WGS metagenome assembly LWDU01 (sample SAMN04566230, study PRJNA314399) | hydrothermal vent metagenome | isolation source: deep sea hydrothermal plume seawater | place: Mexico: Gulf of California, Guaymas Basin | collected 2004-07-11
ATCTATAGCTACACCTTATAAAACTATTAATAAAACTAACACGAATGAGCTTATTGAGGATCTTAAAGTAATTATTGGTGAAAATAATATTAAAGGGATAATAATTGGCAACCCCATCAATATGGACGGTTCCCTTGGTAGATCAGCTCAATCTGTAAATGATGTAGCTACTAATATATCTAAGTATATTGATCTTCCTGTTTGTTTATGGGACGAAAGACTTTCTACTGTTGGAGCTTTTAATTTATCAAGCCAATTAGATATAAATGTATCTAAAAAAGCAAAAACTATAGATCAAAATGCAGCAGCCTTTATTTTACAAGGTGCTATAGATTTTTTGAACAATTAATACTTGCCATAAGATCACTTATTAGTTATAGAGTTAATTTTAATGGCAACTAAAACTAATAAAGCTATTAAAGTTTCTCAAAAACATCTCCTAGGTATTCAAGATTTATCCATTAATGATGTTAATTTAATTCTTGATGAAGCAAGTACTTTTATAAGTCTAAATAAAAGCAAAAATAAAAAGCTTGATACTTTAAGAGGAAAAACACAAATTAATTTATTCTTTGAACCTTCTACAAGAACTCAAAGTTCTTTTGAATTAGCAGGAAAAAGATTGGGTGCTGATGTGATGTCAATGAATATTATTAATTCAGCAATTAAAAAAGGTGAAACCTTAATTGATACAGCAATGACTTTAAATGCAATGCACCCAGATTTAATTGTAATCAGACATCAAGATTCGGGAGCTTGTAATCTATTATCACAAAAAGTTAATTGTTCAGTAATTAATGCTGGGGATGGAAGACGCGAACACCCTACTCAGGCTTTACTTGATGCTCTAACTATAATCACTAGGAAGAAAAAAATTGAAGGTTTAAGAATTGCAATATGTGGTGACATACTTCACTCACGTGTAGCAAGATCAAATATTTATTTACTAAATATGCTTGGTGCAGAAGTAAATATAATTGCACCAACAAATCTTATGCCAAAGTATATTGAAAAATTTGGAGTTAATATATTCTCAGATATGAAAAAAGGATTAAAGAATTGTGACATAGTAATGATGTTAAGGTTGCAGAATGAAAGAATGAGTAGTTCATTTCTTGCGTCAAATAGAGAATATTATGAATACTATGGTTTAACGCCAGATAAAATGTCTAATGCAAAAGAAGATGCGCTAATAATGCACCCAGGACCAATGAACAGAGGAATTGAAATTGATACAAATTTAGCAGACGACATAAACAAAAGTGTCATAAAAGAACAGGTTGAATTAGGTGTTGCAGTACGTATGGCTTGCTTAAAAATTTTTTGTGAATAAATGAAAAAAAAATATTTTATAAATGCTACTATAATAGATCCTTTTAATTCATTAAATGAAATAGGTGGTTTAATTATTGGAGAAGATGGTTCAATAGAAGCTATTGGTAAAAAAGTAAATAAAAATAATATTCCTTCTAGAGAAAAAATAATCAATTTAAATGGTAAACATATATTTCCTGGTTTAGTAGACATGAGAGTTTTTGCCGGTGAACCTGGATATGAATATAAAGAAAATTTTCGAACATTAAGTAATGCAGCATTAGCAGGTGGAGTTACTTCAGTAGTAACTATGCCAAATACAGATCCAATTATTGACAATGTATCAATAGTTGATTTTCTTAAAAGAAGAGGAAGAGATAAGTCAAAAATTAATATTTTCCCAACAGCCTCACTCACAAAAGGCATTGAAGGTAGTAACATGACAGAGTTTGGTCTTCTTCAAAAAAAAGGAATCATAGCTTTTACCGATGGTGTTAAAACAATTCAAAATACTAGATTAATGTCTAGAATTATGACGTCTGCACAGGATTTAAACTGCTTAATACTTCAACATGCAGAAGATTATGAACTATCCAAAGATGGAATGATAAATGATGGAATAATAGCTACAAAATTAGGATTGCAAGGAATATCTGATCTAGCTGAATTAATTATTATTGAGAGAGACTTAACTTTATTAGAAAATATAAAATGTAGATACCACATATCACAAATTTCATCTTCAAAATCAGTAAATATTATAAAAGAAAGAAAACAAAAAATTAAGTTTACATGTGGTGTTTCAATTAACAATTTATCTTTAAATGAAAATGATATTGGTGATTTTAAAACATTTTTAAAATTATCGCCTCCTTTAAGAACAGAAGAGGATAGAGTTGCTTTAGTACAAGGGCTAAATGATAAAACAATAGATGTTATTGTTTCAGATCATAAACCTGAAGATGAAGAACAAAAAAGATTAACATTTGCACAAGCAGCGGCTGGTGCATCCGGTATAGAGACACTGCTTCCATTAAGTTTGGAACTTTACCATAACGGTTCAGTTAAATTAGAAACAATTATACAGGCATTAACTTCAAATCCAGGAAAGATTCTTAAAATAAATAAAGGAAATTTAAGTATAGGTAATGATGCTGATTTTTGTATTGTTGATATTAATAAACCATGGATTGTAAAAAAAGATAAATTGATTTCAAAATCAAAAAATACTTCGATTGAAGAGAAGAAACTTCAAGGAAAAATTACAAATACATTTGTAAAAGGTGTCGAATTATTTAAGTTATAACAATGGAATATTTATTCATTCCCTTAAGCTCATATTTATTAGGATCTATACCTTTTGGATTCATTTTAACTAAGATTTTTTTAAAAAAAGATATTAGAGATATAGGCTCTGGAAATATTGGAGCCACCAATGCTTTAAGAACTGGTAATAGCTTAATTGGTTTTGTAACTCTTACCTTAGATATAATAAAAGCTGTCATTCCAGTAATTTATGTAAAGTTTAATTATCCGGATTTTATTTTTATTGCCTCATTAAGTGTATTTCTTGGTCATGTTTTTCCAATATGGCTTAAATTCAAAGGTGGTAAAGGCGTAGCAACTTACGTTGGAATAATTTTTTCTTTAAATTTAATTTATGGTTTTGTTTTTATTGGAGTATGGTTAGTTACATTTTTAATTTCTAAATACTCTTCTTTATCATCAATTATTGCTAGTTTAACTATACCGATTTACTTAGCAATATTTGATACTACTAATCTTGTTTTTTTTATAATAATGTTTGTTTTAATATTTTATACACATCGTGAAAATGTTAAACGCTTGAAAAATAAAGAAGAAAGTAAGACAAAAATTTATTAATTTGACTATCAAAAGCTTTTGAGTAGTTTGTTCAATTATGAATCTTGTTATAGTAGAAAGCCCTGCAAAAGCTAAAACAATCAATAAATATTTAGGTGATCAATATAAGGTTTTAGCTAGTTATGGTCATATAAGAGATCTACCATCTAAAAATGGATCTGTTGATCCTGATAATAATTTTAAGATGGAGTGGGAAGTTGATAGTTTTTCTAAGAAATATTTAAAAGAAATTTCTGATGCTGCAAAAGACTCCTCAAAAATTATTTTAGCTACTGATCCAGATCGTGAAGGTGAAGCAATTGCCTGGCATGTTAAAGAATATTTAAATGAAAAAAACCTACTTAAAGACAAAAAAGTAGAAAGAGTTGTTTTTAATGAAATTACAAAAAAAGCTGTAACTTTTGGAATTGATAATCCTAGACAAATTGAGCCTTTATTAGTTGATGCCTATATGGCTCGAAGGGCTCTTGACTATTTAGTAGGTTTCAATATTTCACCTATTTTATGGACTAAGTTACCAGGATCAAAATCTGCAGGTCGTGTTCAATCTGTAGCTTTAAGATTAATTACCGAAAGAGAACATGAAATAGAATTATTCAATCCTGAAGAGTTTTGGACATTAAGTATAAATTTTAATGATAATAATAAGAACTCTTTATTAGCAAGTATTTCTCAACTAAATAATAAAAAAATTGAAAAATTTTCATTTAAAAATAAAGATGAAATAGAAAAAGCAATTGAAGAAGTTAAATCTAGAAAATTTCAAATTACCGATATTTCTAGCAAAGTTGTAAGTAGAAATCCTTCCGGTCCATTCACCACTTCAACTTTGCAACAAGTTTCTTCTGGAAAGTTTGGTTTTGGTGCCTCAAGAACAATGCAAATTGCTCAAAAATTATATCAAGGGATAGAAATAGATGGGGAAACGATTGGATTAATAACTTACATGCGTACAGATGGAACTAACTTATCAACTGATGCTATTAAGTCTTTTCGTGAATACATTAAAGATGAATTTGGAAAAGAATATCTTCCCGAAAGTCCTTTAAATTACTCAGGGAAAAAAGCCAAAAATGCACAAGAAGCTCACGAAGCTATTAGACCCACAGATATAATAAGAGCACCAGATACTCTAAAAAAATACTTAAGCCCTGATCAACATAAACTTTATGATTTAATTTGGAGTAGAGCTCTGTCCTCGCAAATGGCGTCCGCAAAATTTGATAGAAATACTATTACGATTTCATCAGATGATAACGGAACAATTTGCAAAGTAAGCGGTTCTGTTATTAAATTTGATGGTTTTCTAAAAATTATCAAAGATAAAAAAAAAGATGATGATGAAGAAATACTACCAGAAATGTCAAAAGGAACAGTTAATATAGAGTCGCTCTTAGATGAGCAACACTTCACACAACCGCCACCAAGATATTCTGAAGCTAGTTTAGTAAAAAAATTAGAAGAATTAGGTATTGGAAGGCCTTCTACTTATGCAAGTATAATTTCTGTTATATCTACAAGAGGATATGCTGAAACAATTAATAAAAGGTTTCACCCAACAGATCGTGGGAAGTTAATTTCAGCTTTTTTAGAAAAATTATTTTCAAAATATGTTGATTATAATTTTACTGCAGAATTAGAAAATCAATTAGATGAAATCACTACTGGAAAAGAAAGTTGGATTAAAGTTCTTGAAATGTTTTGGAAAGATTTCAATCAAAATGTTTCTCAGGTTAAAGAAAAAAGAACAAGAGAAGTATTAGATTTATTAAATGATAGTCTTGGAAGTTTAATTTTTGATAGAGATAAAGAGGGTAATATAGATAGAAAGTGTCAACTATGTAATGAAGGCTCTTTAAGTTTAAAAAATAGTTTTAGAGGAGGTGCTTTTATAGGATGCTCTAATTATCCTGAATGTAAATTTACAAGACCATTATCAAAAGCAAAAGCAGCAGCACAATCACAACTTGCTGAACCAAAATTAATTGGTAAACATGAAAATGGAAATGATATGTATTTAAAAAATGGAAGATTTGGTCCTTATATTCAATATGAAAAAACAGAAGAGATTAAAGAAAAGCCTATAAAAAAAAGAAAAACAAAGAAGAAAAAAACTGGCAAAAAAGAAATTAATTTTAAAAATATATCTATTCCTAAAGGCATTGCCTTAGAGAGTGTAGATCTTGATAGAGCTAAATTTCTATGCTCCCTTCCAAAAAATTTAGGAATTAATCCTGAAAACCAAAAAGATATTATATTAAACTCAGGTAGATTTGGACCTTATTTAAAATGTGAAAACAAGTCTGCAAGAATTGAAAATGTAGAAGAAATTTTTTCAATAGGTTTAAATAGAGCTATAACATTAATTGCAGAAGCTAAGCCAGGAAGAATGTCTTCTTCAATTATTAAAGATCTGGGTGAACATCCCGAGGATAAAAAGCCTGTAAGAATAATGAAGGGACAATACGGTCCTTATATTAAATATAAATCATTAAATGCAACTATACCTGAAGAAAAAGACCCTTTAGAAATTAATATGGAAGAAGCATTAATTTTAATTGAGAAAAGACGGGAATACGATAAAAATAAAAAAAGTAAGAAAAAGAAAAAAAAGGTAAAAAAATGAAAAAATTATGTCTATAGAAAATAAAATTAAAGAACTTGGTATTATTTTACCAAAAGCAGCAGACCCAGTTGGATCTTATTTGGCAACAAAAATAACTGATAAAATGTTGTTTGTGTCTGGACAAATATCTATTGATGAAAATGGTCAATTGATTAAAGGTAAACTAGGCAGAGAATTAGATACAGAAGCTGGTTACAATGCAGCAAAAAGATGTGCACTAAGCATAGTTGCTCAAGTTAAAAAAGCCTGTAATGATGATTTATCTAAAATTAAATCTTGTATTAAATTAACTGGATTTGTTAACTCTACGGAAGATTTTATTGAACAGCCTAAAGTTATTAATGGGGCTTCCGATCTAATTGCTTCTATCTTTGGAGATTTAGGCATGCATACTCGTGCTGCTGTTAGCACAAACAGTTTACCGCTTGGTGTTTCGGTGGAAGTAGATGCTATTTTTGAATTGAATTAACTACCAATACTAAAATACTTTATTTTTTGCTCTTTCATTTTTGTTAAAGAATAAATATTTCTCATATCAAATATTTTAAAATTTTTGTTACTAACTTCTTTTTTGAAATTAATTGACTTAAAATCATTCCATTCTGTGTGAATAATTATTAAGTCAGAATCATTTATTGCTGATTTAATATTTTTAGAAAAATTTACATTCTTAAATTTAGTAAATTCTTTTTTTTCACCCGTTGGATCATAATAATTAATCTTTGCTCCCTTTTTACTCAATGAAGGTATCATTGATAAACTTGATGAATCCCTCATATCATCAGTATTAGCTTTAAATGTTACTCCTAAAAAGGTTATTTTTTTATTTTTAATTTTGCCGTTTAATATATGAAAAACTTTTTTTAATAATAAAGAAGATCTTTCTTCATTTGATTTTATTACACTTTTAATAATAGATAAATTTACTTTAAACTTATCAGCCGTTGTAATTATTGCTTTAGTATCCTTTGGGAAACATGAGCCACCATAAGCAGGTCCTGCCCTTAGAAAACGACTACCTATTCTTTTGTCTAAACCCATACCAATAGATATATCTTCTACATTTACATTAATTTTTTCACATAGGTTAGAAATTTCATTAATAAAAGTGATCTTAGTAGCTAAAAATGCATTAGAGGCATACTTTATTAATTCTGCTGCTCTTCTAGAGGTATTAATATATTTTGCACCTTTTGAAATTAGTGGTGAATAAAGATTTTTAAGTATTGTATTACTCTTTTTATCATTTGTACCAATTACTACTCTATCTGGATAGTTAAAATCCCTTATGGCCTCACCTTCTCTAAGAAATTCTGGATTTGAAACAATTGAAAAAAGTTTTTTTGATTTTTTTTGAGAAATAATTTTTTCAATTTCATCTCCGGTAGTTACAGGAACTGTGGATTTTGTAATTATGATTTTAAATTTTGAGATAGATTTCCGAATTTCTTTAGCTACATTATAAACCTGGCTCAAATCAGTCCCACTTCCATTTTTTTTTGTTGGCGTACCAACACAAATAAATACAATATCTGATTTAGATACAGATTCCTTTAAGTTTGTAGAAAATTTTAATTTTCCATTTTTATAATTTCTTAAAACTAATTCTTCAAGACCAGGTTCATAAATTGGAACTATACTTTTTTTTAAATTATTAATTTTATTAATATCACGATCTACACAAATTACATCATTTCCAAGGTCAGAAAAGCAAACTCCACTCACAAGACCTACGTAACCAGTTCCTATCAAACATAATTTCATAATTTAGAAATCTCCATAGATGATTTAATATAGCCATTCATAGTTCCACAATCTAAATATTTTCCTAAAAAATTATGACCTATAAATTTTACATTATCATTGATTAATAATTGTATAGCATCTGTAATATGAGTTTCTCCACCTTTATTAGGTTTTAAATTTTTTAATTTTTTGAAAATGCTAATTGGTAAAATATACCTACCAATAACAGCTTTATTAGATGGAGCTTGCTTAATATTTGGTTTTTCTACAACACTTTTAATTATAAAATTATTTTTATTAATGTTTTTTTTAATGCCATAAATTCCCCATCTAGAAACTGTTTTTTTATTAACTTTCAAACTTGCCATTACCGATCCCTTAAATTTTTTATGAACTTTTATCATTGATCTTGAACAATTTTTTTTAATAATTAGATCATCAGGTAACAACATTAAAAAAAATTTATCTTTTATAAATTTTTTAGTTTTAAGTACAGCATCACCTGTTCCTAGTGGTTTATCTTGGTAGACAAATTTAATCATTTTTTTATATCTAAGAATTTTTCTATATTCTTTAATGATACGAGTGTCTTTTTTTTTACTAATAATATCTTTATAAAATTTATCATTATGAAAATAATTCTTAATTATTTCTTTTTTTTTAGAAATAATAAAAATAATTTCTTTAATTCCAGCTTCTATACATTCTTCGATAATATATTCTATTGCTGGTTTACCATTAATTGGTAATAACTCTTTTGCAAAAACACTAGTGAGCGGGAGTAATCTTGTGCCTAATCCGGCTAAAGGAATTATTGCTTGTTTAATCATTTAAATGTTTTACTTATAAATTTAATTAATACAAATGAAAATAATAAGTAAAATAATTGATCTAAATAAGGCAATTAATAGAATTTCAGATTTAGGATTTGTTCCTACAATGGGTGGTCTACACAAGGGACATATTTCTCTCATAAAAATATCAAAAAAAAAATGTAAAAAAACATTAGTTAGTATTTTTGTTAATCCAACACAATTTGATAACAAGAAAGATTTTGTAAGTTACCCCCGAAAACTCAATAAAGATCTTAAAATCTTAAAAAAACTTAATGTAGATTATATTTTTTTACCCCATGGTAAAGAAATTTATAATGAAAAAAGATTAAATAAAATTAAATTAAATAAGTCACAAAAAATATTATGTGCAAAGTTTAGGAAGGGACATTTTGAAGGTGTCTTAGACATAATGGAACGCTTCGTTAAATTATTATCTCCAAATTATATATTTATGGGTGAAAAAGATTTCCAACAATTGCTTTTAGTTAAAAATTTTATAGAATCTAAATTTAACAGTAAAATTTATTCATGCAAAACGATTAGGAATAAAAATAATGTAGCTTTATCATCTAGGCATTATCTTTTAAAAAGAAATGACCTAATAAAAGCAGGTTTTATCGCTAATGACTTAATAAAATTTAAATCTCAGATTATGAAAAATAAGAATAATATCAATTCTTTGTTAAAGAAAAAAAAGAGTTTTCTGATTAAACAATTTAAGATTAAAATTGAATATTTAGAAATAAGAAATATTATTGATTTAAAAAAAATTATTATTAATAAAAAATATAAAATTTTTATTGCTTACTATATCAATAAAGTAAGATTAATTGATAATTTTTAATCTTAATTATAAAAAATAAGCTGCTACACCCAAAAATGAAATAAAACCTATAACATCAGTTATTGTGGTAACAAAAACACTCGATGCAATTGCCGGGTCAATATTCATATTTTTTAGAGTTACAGGTACCAATATTCCAAATAATCCAGCAACTATCATTGTTAGTATCATTGAAATAGAAATTATCATTGAAAGCAGTGAATCTTGAAACCAAATTTGAACTATAATTGAACTTATAATTGCGAATATAATTCCATTTAAAATTCCGATATTAAATTCTTTTATTATATTTTTAGTAAAGTTATTTTTTGTTAGATCGTTAGTTGCTAAAGTTCTTACTGTTACAGCAAGAGTTTGCATGCCGGCATTACCACCCATTGATGCAACTATAGGCATCAAAAATGCTAAAACAACCATTTGTTCAATTGTTGCTCCAAAGATACTAATAACCCATGTTGCAATAAATGCTGTAAATAAATTTAACAATAACCAATTGAATCTTCTTTTAGTTTTAATAAAAACTCCATCTGTTATAGCTTCATCACCTACTCCGGCCAGTCTTAAGGCGTCTTCTTCAGCTTCTTCCTTTAATACTGTTAAGACATCATCATTAGTAATCATTCCAACTAATTTATTATTTTTATCAACAACACATGCTGAGTTTAAATTATAATTTTCAAACAAATTACCAACTTCTTCTTTATCCATATCAACTGGTATAAGTAATTGAGACTCAGACATAATAGAAAGCATTTTTGTATCGCGTGAAGTAGTTAATACTTTTGATGAAGGAACAGTTCCTATTGGTTTAAATTCTTCATCAACAATAAATATTTCTAAAAACTCACTTGGTAAATCTTTATTATCTCTTAAATAATCAATAGTCTGACCTACTGACCAATTACTTGGTGTAGCAGTAAATTCACGCTGCATAATTCTTGCGGCCGTATCTTCTGGATAACTTAAGCTTTCTAATAGTGCAAATCTATCTTTAGGAGGTAATGAACTTAAAATTATGTTTTTATCTTTTTCTTCAACATTTTCTAATATTGCAATTGCATCGTCAGATTCAAGGTTATTAAGAATTCTTACTATTGCATCTGCAGATAAATATTTAATAATTTCTGATTGTATAGATTCAGTTAGTTCAATAAAAACTTGAGGATCAATTTTAAAATTATTTAACTTAATTAGACTTTCTCTATCATTTTGACCTAAGTGTTCAATTATATCAGCTGCATCTGCTGGGTGCATTTCTTTAAAAGAATTAGTAATAAATAAAGCATCATTATCAGCAATTTTTGATGTGACAACTTTTATGTATTCTTTGTTAAACTCAAAATTTACTTTTTTATCTTTTATTTTTTTTATTAAGGACATAAATTTACCTATAATTCAATTGCGCACTATTAATACATAATTAAGATAATACAATTTTTAAATGAATATTGAGATAAAAAAGTCAATAAAACCTGTTAAATATAAAACTGCTATAGACTTTTTAGAAGCAAGATTAAAAAATATAAATGAAAATAAAGAAAATGATTTAATATGGCTCCTAGAACATGATGATATTTATACGGCTGGAACAAATTATAGTAAAGATGAAATTTTAGATAAAAATATAAATTTAATTAAAACAAATAGAGGTGGCAAAATCACATATCATGGACCAGGTCAAATTATTTGTTATTTTGTAATAGATTTAAAAAAGAGAAAAAAAGATATTAGAAAATTTATTACCTTAATAGAAAAAACTATTATTGAAAGTTTATTTGAATTTGGTATCAACGCATTTGGAGATCCCAAAAATATTGGAATTTGGATAGAAGATAAAAAAAAAATTAAAAAAATTGCAGCTATAGGTATTAGAGTAAGTAAATGGATTGCCTACCATGGGTTTGCAATTAACGTAAGTAATGATTTAAAAAAATATAAAAATATCGTTCCATGTGGAATAACTGACAAAGATGTTACAAATCTTAAAAAAATTTTCGATCAAAATTATGATAATCTAGATAAAACAATTATTAATAATTTTATTAAGAACTTGGAAATCTAAGTCTTTTAGTTTTTAACAATTTTTTAAAATAATCTGGTAAGAGTGCTGTATAAGTATATTTTTTATCATTAATCATAAATTTAATTTGATAAGAATGAAGCATTAAATTTTTATTTATTGCTTTATCTGTGTTACTAAATTTATATTTTTGATCTCCATAAATAGGGTTACCCACTTCATATAATTGTTTTCTTAGTTGGTGTTTTCTTCCGGTAATCGGCTTCATTTCAACAAGGCTACATATAGAATTTTTGTCCAAAACTTTATAAATTGTTCTTGCTTTTTCAACTATCTCTTTATCATTATCATATCTTGTTAATTCATTATTCCATTCGCCAGATTCTTTTGTTAACTCGCCATGACATATAGCTAAATATGTTTTGTGAACTTTTCTTAATCTAAAAAGAGACGTTAATAATTGAGCAGATTCTCTATGTTTTGCCATAATAAAAACTCCAGAAGTATCTTTATCAAGTCTATGAACAGAATAAGGTTTCGTATTCTGAAAAATTTCACTTTTTGCAAAAATATCGACAAGATTTTTTTTGGATTTAGTTCCTCCTTGAACCGATATTCCAGAACTCTTGTTTAGAACAATAAAGTCTTCATTGTTATCAATTATTAATTCCTCATTAGCCTTGATAATTTCTTCTGATGGCTTAAATTTAATTTTTTTTTGAACAATTGTTTCTTTAAAATCAAAATCAAATAAATCAATTTGATCATTTACTTTTAATTTTTGTGAGCTTTTTATTTTTTTATTGTTTAGTTTAATTTTTCCATTTCTTAAACTTTTTTCAATCAGTCCTTGAGGAATATTTCCTAGATTATTTCTAATCCAACGATCAACTCTCATATCATTACACGTCGAATCAACGCAAAAAGACTTTTTCATAATGTGCTATTGTAATATAATAAATTAAGCAGTCGCTAATTTTTTTTCTTCGTTTTTCTCTTTGGTAGGATCTTTTTTCTTTCTATCAATTCTTTTTGCTTCTACATCTCTATCAACAAATTCTATAACAGCCATTGGTGCATTATCACCATATCTAAAACCTGCTTTAATAATTCTTGTATATCCGCCATTTCTTTTTTCATATCTTTTGGATAAAGTTTTTTTAACCTTATTTGCAGAGGTAATATCTTGAAGTTTAGACATAAGCATTTTAGTTGTTTGTAATGTTTCTTTTTTCCCTAATGTAATAATTTTGTCTGCTTGAGGTTTTAGAAACTTAGCCTTTGGAAGTGTTGTTGTTATCTGTTCATATTTAATTAAGGAATTTAACATATTTTTTAATAAAGCTTTTCTATGCTCTGAAGTACGATTCAGCTTCTTATTAGCCATTCCGTGTCTCATTAGATTTGTTCCTCTAATTTTTTCGACATTTCAGCGATATTATCTGGCGGCCAGTTAGGTATTTCCATACCTAAATATAAAGACATTCCAGTTAAAACTTCTTTTATTTCGTTTAGTGATTTTCTTCCAAAATTTGGTGTTCTTAGCATTTCACCTTCTGACTTTTGAACTAAATCACCTATATAAATAATATTATCATTTTTAAGACAATTCATTGAACGCACAGATAATTCTAATTCATCTACTTTTTTTAATAAATTTTTATTAAATGCTGGTTCAGTTGAAACTTCAACAACTGGAACTTCTGTAGGTTCATCAAAATTTACAAACATATTAAGTTGATCTTGAAAAATTCTAGCTGAATAAGCAACCGCATCTTCAGCCGAAACAGATCCGTTAGTTTCAACTTCCATAGTTAACTTGTCATAATCTAAAGCTTTACCTTCTCTAGCTGTACTTATTGAGTAAGAAACTTTTTTAACAGGACTAAATAATGAATCTATTGTTATTAAACCTAATGGTGGTTCTTCTGGTTTATTCATTACTGCTGGAACGTATCCTTTTCCAGTACCAACATTCATTTCCATATGAAAATTTGTGTTTTCATCCAAGTTACAAATAACTAAATCTGGATTTAATATTTCAATATCAGCAACTGGTGTTATGTCTGAAGCTTTAATTTCACCAGGGCCTTTTGCATCTAACATTAGTTTTTTAGTTCCTTCAGAACCACTTTTTAAAGCTAAAGATTTGATGTTTAAAACTATATCCGTTACATCTTCTCTTACACCTTTTATTGATGTGAATTCATGTAAAACACCATCAATTTGTAATGATGTTACTGCTGCACCTCTAATAGATGAAAGTAAAATTCTTCTTAATGAATTACCTAAAGTTAATCCGTAACCTTTTTCTAAAGGCTCAGCAATAATTTTTGCATGTGATTTATCTTCACTAATTTTTACATCTATTTCCATTTAAACTCTCCTTTTTTTTGGTGGTCGTGTTCCGTTATGTGGCATTGGTGTTGTGTCTTTTATTGAAAGAATCTTAAATCCCCTTGCTTGAAGCGCTCTTAAAGCCGTCTCTCTTCCAGAGCCTGGCCCCTTAACTTCAACAGACAGTGTTTTCATTCCATAGTCTAAAGCTTTTGATGCCGCTGAGTCTGCAGCAATTTGTGCTGCATAAGGTGTAGATTTTCTAGATCCTTTAAAACCTTTTTGTCCTGCTGACGCCCAAGAAATTACATTGCCATTAGTGTCAGCAATTGAGATTATTGTATTGTTAAATGTAGATTGAACATAAGCAATACCATTTAAAATATTTTTCTTAGTTTTTTTCTTTTTGGAATAAGAACTTTTTTGTACTTTTTTTTCTGTTTTTTCTACAACTTCTTCTTTTTTATTTTCAACTTTATCAACTTTTGGCATATATTATTTTTTAAGAGGAGTTAATTTTTTTCCAGCAATAGCAATTGCCTTACCTTTTCTTGTTCTAGCATTACACCTTGTTCTTTGTCCTCGTACTGGTAATTTTTTTTTATGTCTACTACCCCTATAACATGCAAGATCTATCAATCTTTTTATGCTAATTGAATAATCTCTTCTAAGGTCACCTTCTACTTTAAAATTTTGATCTATATATTCTCTAATCTTTAAAATTTGATCATCTGTTAATTCATTAATTCTTTTTTCTTTTGCTATTTCAAGCGATGAACAAATTTGTTTAGAAAATTTATCACCTATTCCATAAATATATGTCAGTCCAATTTGGACAGGTTTGTTTTGTGGAATATTAACACCTGCTATACGAGCCATATTTTTGAGAATAAATTTAGCCTTTTATATAAGAAGATGTCTTAAAGTCAATGTCTTAAACTGTAAGAATTTCGTTGATTTTACTCGTTATTTCTTCAATTTCAGCATTGCCATCAATTGTGTAAAAATTTTCATTTTTTAAGTAAAAATCAAGCACAGGTTTTGTTGTATTTATATAAGTATCATATCTCTCTATAATAGTTTCAAGGTTATCATCTATTCTTTTTACAAGATATTCTTTACCACATGGATGTAATTCAATTTCACTTTTGTTAAAGAATGCATTTAAAATCATATTACATTTTTCACAGGTCATACGTCCCATAATTCTCTTTTCAATAATATTACGAGCAACATTTAAAAATATTATTCGACCTATATTTTGATCGAATTCAGATAAGATTTTTTCTAAATTTATTGCCTGTTCAACATTTCGGGGATACCCATCAAAAATAATTCTATCTCTAAATTTTAAATTAGTAATTGATTGTTTTAGTAAAGAGTCAACTATTTCATCAGAAACAAATTTTCCATTTGAAATTAATTTTTCAATTTATTGACCTGTGGATAATTGAAAGTAATTGTGTTTTTTTACAATGAATTGTGCCTGAGTACCTTTGCCCGCACCTGGAGGACCAAATAATATAATGTTCACTTTATTATTTTCCGAATTGTGTTTTTTTAATTAATTGCTCATATTGTGAACTCATTAATCTTGTTTGGATCTGAGTAACAGTGTCGATAGCAACAACCACAACAATCAAAATTGAAGTACCTCCCAAATAAAATGGAATTGGATAATTAGCAATTAAAAATTCAGGCATTAAACATACAAGTGTTAAATAAAGTGCACCTATAGTTGTTAATTTGGTTAAAATATTTTCTATATATAAAGCTGTACTTTCGCCAGGTCTTATACCTGGTATAAAACCACCATACTTTCTTAAATTTTCAGCAGTCTCTACAGGATTAAATGTTATTGATGTATAAAAAAAAGTAAAAAATATTATACCTGATGCATATAAAATCATATACAGCGGCTGACCCTGTGTAAAATATGAACTTATGTTTAAAAAAGTATCATTATCTGAAAAATTAAAATTAGAAAAAGTCACTGGTAACAATAATAGTGCTGACGCAAAAATTGCAGGAATAACACCTGCTTGATTTATTTTTAATGGCAAGTGAGAAGATTCACCACCATACATTTTATTTCCCATCTGTCTTTTTGGATAATTTATAAGTATTTTTCTTAAGGCTCTTTCCATAAAAACAATAAACATTATTGTTGCAATCAATAAAACAAATATTGCAATTATCATTATAGTTGAAATTGCACCTGTTCTACCAAGTTCAAATGTTGTTACTAATGCTCTTGGAATTTCAGCAACAATCCCAGCAAAAATTATTAATGAAATACCATTTCCTATACCCCTTTGTGTAATTTGTTCACCAAGCCACATTAGAAATAAAGTTCCAGCAACAATTGTTGATACTGTTGAAATTTTAAAAAAAGCACCTGGATTAATAACTAAATCTGCGGATGACTCTAAACCTACCGAAAGTCCATAACCTTGTATTGTTGCCAATAAAACAGTTCCATATCTTGTTATTTGAGTAATTTTTGCTCTTCCAATTTCACCTTGTGCTTTTAGATGTTTAAAATATTCTGACACACCAGTTAGTAACTGAACAATAATTGATGATGAAATATAAGGCATTATTCCTAATGCAAATATAGCCATTCTACTAACTGCTCCACCAGAAAACACATTGAACATGCCAAGTAAACCTTTTTGGTTGCCTTGCATCATTGTTTGTAATTGTTCAGGATCAATTCCTGGTAATGGAACAAAAGTACCAAATCTATAGACTACTAATATTAATAGAGTAAAAATTATTCTATTTTTAAGATCTTTAGTTTGAGAAGATGCACTCATAATATCTTATTTATTTTTTTAACCGTGCTGTACCACCAACTTTTTCTAATTTTTCCATAGCTGATTTTGATATTAAATCTGCTTCAATGTTGATTTTAACTTTAATTTCTCCAGTACCTAATATTTTAAGTTTTTGAGAATTTTTATTAATTAATTTTAACTTTTTAAGTAACTCAGCATTTATCATATCGCTAGAATTAATTGTTTTTTGATCAATAAATGACTGAATTTTTTCTAGATTCATTATAGCTACATTAATTTTGCCAATTGGATTAAATCCTCTTTTAGGTAATCTCCTATATAAAGGCATTTGTCCACCTTCAAAACTTTTGATGGCAACGCCTGATCTAGATTTTTGTCCTTTTACACCTCTACCTGAAGTTTTACCTTTTCCAGAACCGATTCCTCTACCTACTCTGATTTTTTTTTTGGTAACCTTGCCTGTAGTATTGAGTGTGCTCATTATCCTCTTTTTTCAATTATTTCAGAAATTTTTTTATTTCTGATTGTCGATATATGTTTTGGTGAATATTGTTTTGATAAAGCTTTCATTGTAGCTCTAATAACATTATGAGGGTTTGATGTTCCCATTGATTTTGCTACAATGTCTTTGATACCTAAAACTTCACATACAGCACGCACGGGGCCACCTGCAATTATTCCTGTGCCTTTAGGAGCACCTCTTAATACAATTTTACCAGCTCCATCTTTACCATAAACATCATGATGAATAGTTCTTCCTTCTCTTAAAGGAATGTGTATCAAATTTCTTCTAGCTACTTCATTTGCTTTTTTAATAGCGTCAGGAACCTGTTTTGATTTTGCATGTGCAATACCAATTTTTCCTTCTTGATTGCCAACTACTACTAATGCTGAAAAACCAAATCTTCGTCCACCTTTTACAACTTTTGTAATTCTATTAATGTGAACTAATTTTTCTAACATGTCGTCTTTTTTTTTATCTTTAAAATTCATAATTTAAAATTCCATTCCATTTTTTCTTAAAGTTTCAGCAAATATTTTTACTCTGCCATGATACTTATATACTCCTCTGTCAAAGTAAATTTTATTTATTTTTTTCTCTTGTGCTTTTTTAGCCAACTTTTCTGCGACAATTTTAGATAATTCAGTTTTATTAACTTTATTCTTAGCTTTTATATCTTTTTCAACAGATGATGCCGAAAGAAGAGTTATATTTTTAACATCATCTATAATTTGTGCAGATATATTCTTACTAGATCTTGATATACTTAATCTAAATCTGTCAGGTGAAGAAACATTTTTTATTTTATTTCTTACTCTAAATTTTTTTCTATCAATAGATTGTAATTTCATTATTTTTTCTTCCCTTCTTTTCTTAAGATATGTTGACCTTGTTCTCTTATGCCTTTTCCTTTGTAAGGTTCAGGTTTTCTAAATGATTTAATCTTAGATATTACTGTTCCAACTTGTTGTTTATCTGATCCACTTATCTTTATAATAGTTTGTTTTTCAACCACAATTTTAATGCCTTCGGGGATATCAAAATTTATATCGTGACTATAACCTAGTTGAAGATTCAATTGTTTGCCTTTTAAAGCTGCTCTATAACCTACGCCAACTAACTCAAGAATTTTTTCATACCCTTTACTAGAGCCAATTACAGCATTATTTATTAAGCTTCTGTTCATTCCCCATAATCTTTTTGAATCTTTATCAACCCTTTTAGGTTTAATAGATATTTCTTTACCATCGGTCACATCAAGATTAAACATTTCTAAATCTATATTAAGTGATTTTTTTCCTAGTGGTCCCTCTATATTTAATAAATTTCCAGATAAAACTGCTTTTACTTTTTCTGGAATTGGAATAATTTTTTTACCAATTTTAGACATTAAAATACCTTACAAATTATTTCGCCACCAATTTTTTGTTTTCTTGCATCTATATCGGTCATTACACCTTTTGGAGTTGATATAATTGCAATACCAAAACCACCGTTGATTTTTGGTAAACTTTCTGCACTAGAAAAAATTCTTCTACCTGGTTTTGATACTCTTTCAAAAGTACTAATTACAGGATTTCCTGAATGATATTTTAAATCAACTGATAAAACTGGTTTACTCGTTTCAGAATCTATATTGTAATCTCTTATAAAACCTTCACTTTTAAGAATATTAGCAATCTTAACTTTAAAATTAGATGAAGGTAATGCTACTTTTTTATGATTTCTCATTTGAGCATTTTTAATTCTTGCTATCATATCCCCTATTGGGTCACTTAAACTCATATTATCCTTTCTACCAGCTCGACTTTGTCATGCCTGGAATCAAACCATGCAATCCAAGCTGTCTTAGAGCTATTCTTGATATTTTTAATTTTCTGTAGACTCCATGTGGTCTTCCAGTGATTTGACATCTATTCATTACTCTTGTTTTAGATGAATTTCTTGGCAAATTTGACAATTTTTGTTGTGCTTTAAATCTTTCTTCCAAAGATATCTTTTTGTTCATTATAATTTTTTTCAAAGCTTGTCTTTTTTTAAAAAGTTTATCTGAAAGCTTTATTCTATTATTATTTTTATTAACTGCGCTTACTTTAGCCATTATTAATTATCTCCTTTTTTTATAAATGGAAAATTTAATTTTTCTAAGAGTGCATAACTGTGATCTTTATTTTCTGATGAGATCACAACAACTACATCAAGTCCTCTGATTTTATCAATACGATCAAAATTTACTTCTGGAAAAATTATATGTTCTTTAACTCCAAATGTATAATTTCCAAACTTATCGAAGCTATTTGCTGACAAACCTCTAAAATCTCTAATTCTTGGTAAAGCAATATTGACTAATCTATCAATAAATTCATACATTTTATTACCTCTTAATGTAACTTTTAATCCAGCATTTGTACCTTTTCTAGTTTTAAAATTAGCAACAGATTTTTTAAATTTTGTAATTACAGGTTTTTGGCCTGTTAATTTTCCTAGGTCTTCCTCACAAGATTTTACAATTTTTGCATCGTTTCCATCAAGTCCTAAACCCATGTTAATGACAACTTTTTGGATTTTTGGTCCCATATAAGTATTTTTAAATCCCAACTGCTCTTTGAGAGCTGGCTGTATTTCCTTATAATAAAGTTCTTTCAATCTCGGTGTCATTATTTTTTAGCCTCTGTTTTTTTAGCTTTTATTTTGCTATCAATAAGAACTAGGTTTGAAATATGGATAAAATTTTCTTTCGAAACAATACCACCTTTTTTTTCTTTTGTAGTTTTAACATGTTTCTTCACAATATTAATTCCTTGAACTTTAGCTCTATTATTAGGTCTATCAATCTCAATAACTTCACCTTCCTTTTTTTTATCTTTGCCTGATAGAATTCTTACTTTTAAACCTTTTTTAATCATTTTATAAAACCTCTGGAGCCAATGAAATAATTTTCATTTGGCCTCTATTTCTTAATTCTCTAGTCACAGGACCAAAAATCCTTGTTCCTACTGGTTCACCCTTATCATCCACTAATACTGCTGCATTATTATCAAATTTAACTTTAGATCCATCATCTCTATGGATGCCCTTTTTAACTCTAACAACTACAGCTTTATGAACTGAACCTTTTTTAACTTTACCCTTAGGTATGGCTTCTTTTACAGCTATAACAATAGTATCACCTATGCTTGCATATCTACGTTTAGATCCACCTAAAACTTTAATACATTCAATTCTTTTTGCACCCGTGTTATCAGCAACTAATAATTCAGTTTGTACTTGTATCATTTAGAACCATCCATTACTTGAAATTTTTTATTTTTAGAAAAAGGTTTGCTTTCAATAATTGAGACTGTATCACCCAACTTAAATTTATTATTTTCATCATGAGCATTATATTTCTTTCTAACTTTAACTACTTTCTTTAATAGAGGATGTGAGTATTTTCTTTCAATCATAACGGTTACAGTTTTGTTTGGCTTATCACTTACAACTACTCCTGTTAATACTTTTTTAGGCATTTAATTTTCCTTTTAATAAAGTTTTTAATCTTGCTATTGTTTTTTTTGTTTCGCCAATTTTTGAAGGATTAGTAACTTGTGAATTTATTTTTTGGAATCTAAAATTAAATAAATCTTTCTTTAATTTATTTATATTCTTTATAGCCTCATCTTTTGATAATTTTTTCAATTCTTGTTTTTTCATTTTAAGTATATCTTTTTATAAATTTTGTTTTGATTGGAAGTTTTGCAGATGCTTTATATAAAGCTTCTTTAGCAATTTCTTCGGATACTCCATCTATTTCAAATAAAATTCTTCCTGGTTTAACTCTACAAGCCCAATATTCTGGTGCTCCCTTACCTTTTCCCATACGAACCTCTACAGGTTTTTTTGAAACTGGAATATTTGGAAAAATTCTTGTCCAAACTCTTCCTTGTCGTTTCATGTGTCTTGTTAATGCAACTCTTGCTGCTTCAATTTGTTTTCCTATAATTCTTTCTGGTGCCATAGCTTTTAATGCAAAGGCCCCATAATTAATTGAACTGCATCTGGTAGCATTACCATGAATTCTCCCTTTGTGAGCTTTTCTATATTTACTTCTTACTGGTTGTAACATAATTATTTCTTAGCCTCAGGGTTTACTTTATTAGTTTCTTGACTAAATTCCTTGGCAAAAACTTCACCTTTATAAATCCAAACTTTAATTCCAATTATACCATAAGTCGTTAAAGCTTCTGCTTCTGCATAATCAATATCAGCTCTTAAAGTGTGTGAAGGAATACTTCCATCTCTTAACCATTCAGTTCTAGCAATTTCATTTCCACCTAGCCTTCCACTTATTGAAACTTTAATTCCTTTAGCACCAAGTCTTAAGCAAGATTGCATTGCTCTTTTCATTGCCCTTCTATAAGAAATTCTTTTTACTAATTGTTGGGCAATATTTTCAGCAACTAAGTGAGAGTTTGTTTCAGGTTTTTTTACCTCTTTTATATTTAAAGTTATTTGGTTAGTTGTAAATTTTGATAAATTATTTTTAATTTTATCAATATCACTACCTTTTTTACCTATTACAAAACCAGGTCTTGATGTATAAATTGTTACGAAACATTTGTTTGAAGTTCTTTCAATCATTACTTTAGATACACCTGAATTTATTACATTTTTTTTTATATACTCTCTGATTTTAAAATCTTCAATTAAATAATTTCCAAAATCTTTCTTTTTAGCATACCAAACAGAGTCCCATCCTCTATTTATACCAAGTCTAAAACCTACAGGATTAACTTTTTGTCCCATGACTCTCCATTTGCTTTGCTTCTGATAATATGATTGTAACACTTGAATAAGGTTTTAAAATTGGTGCAGCTCTACCTTTTGCTCTAGGTCTAAATCTTTTCATAACTATTTTTTTTCCGCAGTAAGCTTCTTTAACAATCAATTTATCTATATCGTATTGATTATTGTTTTCAGCATTAGCTATAGCTGATGAGATAGTTTTTCTTATTTCTTTTGTAATTCTTTTTTCTGAAAATTGTAAAGTTCTGATTGCTATGTCAACTTTTTTACCAACAATGCCTTTAAGTATTGGGTTGAGTTTCCTAACACTTGATCTAATGTTATTATTTACAGATCTTACTGTTTTGTCTTTTGATTTGTCTATTTTCTTTTTTTTACTCATAATTATTTCTTAGGTGCTTCCGCTGGTTTAGCTTTTTTATCTGCAGGTGTATGACCAAAAAATGTTCTTGTTGGTGAAAATTCACCCAGTTTATGTCCAACCATATCTTCTGATACAGTGATAGGTATAAATTTTTTCCCATTATAGATCAAAAAGCTAACACCAATAAACTCTGGTATAATTGTTGATTTTCTCGACCATGTTTTTATTGGCATTTTTTTAGGATCTTTTTTTTGTTTTTCAACTTTTTTGATTAAGCTTTCTTCAACAAAAGGTCCCTTCCATACTGATCTAGCCATTATTTAGAATCCTTTCTTTTATTTCTTCTTCTTACTATAAATTTGTCTGTTCTCTTATTATCTCTAGTTTTTAAACCTTTAGCAGATTGACCAGTTGGAGAAACTGGATGTCTTCCACCTGCAGTTTTACCTTCACCACCACCATGTGGGTGATCAACTGGGTTCATAGCAACACCCCTTGTGTGAGGTCTTCTTCCAAGCCACCTTGATCTTCCTGCTTTACCAATTTTAATATTTTTTTGATCTGGATTTGATAAAACTCCGATTGTTGCTAATGATCTAGAATCTATTTTTCTCACTTCACCTGATGCCATTTTAATTAATGAGTAATTACCATCTAAGCCACCTATAGACACTGATGTTCCAGCTGATCTAGCAATTTTACCTCCTCCACCAGGTTGTAATTCAACGTTATGAATATTAATTCCAACTGGAATATCCTGAAGTGGCATACAATTTCCGATTTTAATCTCTTTCTTTGATCCATTTTCAATAGTATCACCCTCTTTAATTTTTTGTGGTGCTAAATAATAACAATGTTGACCGTCTTCAAACTTTACTAACATTATGTAGCAAGATCTATTTGGATCATATTCTATTCTCTCAACTGTAGCTGTCATATCAAATTTTTTTCTATAAAAATCAACTTGTCTATACATTTGCTTGTGTCCACCAGCTCTATTTCTTGATGTTATATGACCATTATTATTTCGGCCCTTCATTGAATTTTTTGGTTCTACTAAAGATTTGAAAGGTTTACCTTTCCATAGACCTGTTCTGTCTACGAGAATTGTTCCTCTAGTTGATTTTGTATATGGTTTAAAAGTTTTTAATGCCATTTTTTTAAATACCTGTTGTTAGATCAATACTTTGACCTTTTTTAAGTGTTATAATTGCTTTCTTGTATCCTCGAACTTTTACTTTTTTTCCTCTTGTAACTTTTGTTCTGTTTTGCTTATTAACAATATTAATTTTAGTTACATTTACTTTAAAAATTTTCTCAATATTTTTTTTTAAATTAATTTTATTAGCTTCTCTAGGAACTTTAAAAACAATTTTATTTTGCTCAGATAAATTTGTAGTTTTTTCAGTTAACATTGGTGATAAAATTTTATCGTATAAATGTATTTTATCCATTTTAAGAATACCTTTTTTCTAGTTCTTTTACTGAACTTTCAGTAAATACAACTTTATTAAATTTAATGATATCAAAAGCACTAAAATGATTAACATCCGTAACTTTGACGTTAGGAATGTTTCTTGTTGATTTTTCAATTTTGTCTTTTGAAGATTTGTCTAAAATTATTAGTGAGTTAGTAATTTCAAATTTCTTAATTATTGAACTCATTTCTTTAGTTTTTTTAATTTCATTATTAAAATCACTAAATATTATTAAATTATTGAGTTTATTTTTTTCCGTAATTAAGGAAGCAATACTCAATTTTTTTTCACTTTTATTTAACTTTCTTTTTTTGTAAGCTAACTCTCCTTTTGGACCATGTGCAACACCACCACCAACAAATATAGGCGCTTTTCTACTAGCGTGACGAGCATTACCAGTTCCTTTTTGGGCATAAATTTTTGAAGTAGATCCTGCAATTTCATTTTGTTGTTTTGTTTTAGCATGTCTGCCTTTGAAGTTTGCATTTGTTTTGTACAAAACATTATCTACAAGTTTTTTATTAATCTTAGCTGAAAAAATTTTATCCAATACTTCAATTGAATTTTTTTTTCCATCTAAATTTAATTTATCTATTTTCATTATTTTTTCTTTTTATCTGGTGTTTTTTTTGCCTCTTCTGCAACAACAATTTTTTCATTGATTGTTAATTTATTAATAATTTTAACTGATTTTTTAACTAATATTTCTGAATTTTTTGAACCAGGTATTGATCCTTTTAAATATAACAATTCATTTTCTAAATCAGTTTTTATAATTTCTAAATTTTGCATAGTTCTAAATTTATCACCCATATGTCCAGCCATTTTTTTTCCTTTAAAAACTTTTCCAGGATCTTGTCTTTGACCAGTAGAACCATGAGATCTATGTGAAACAGAGACACCATGTGTCGCTCGTAATCCACCAAAATTCCACCGTTTCATTGCTCCGGCGAATCCTTTACCAATTGTTTTTGATGTTGTATCAACAAATTTAACTTCATTGAAAATCTCTAAACCAAATTCATTTCCTTCTTTATAATTTTCTGTACTTTTAACTCTAAATTCTTTTAATTTTTTCTTAGCTTCAGTATTTTTCTTTGTATAGAAACCTTTCATGGCTTTTGTAAGTTTTGAATTTTTTATATTACCAAAACCTAACTGAACAGCCTTATATCCACGTTTATCTTCTTCTATAACATTGATAACTCTAGCTTTTTCCATTTTAATTACAGTAACTGGTACCATTTGACCAGTTTTATAAAACTCTCTAGTCATACCTATTTTTTTTCCTATTAAAGCTATTTCACTCATAATTATATTTTTATTTCCACATCAACACCTGATGCCAAATCTAGTTTCATTAAAGCCTCTACTGTTTGTGGTGTAGGTTCAATTATGTCAATTAATCTTTTATGTGTTCTAGTTTCAAATTGCTCTCGGCTTTTTTTATCAATATGAGGACCTTTTAATACAGTATATTTTTCTATTCTTGTTGGTAATGGAATTGGACCTTTTATAGTAGCTCCTGTTCTTTTAACTGTATTAACAATTTCTTCAGTAGATGCATCTAAGATCTTATTGTCATAAGCTCTTAATTTAATTCTAATATTTTGCTTTTCCATAATTTATTAACCTGCAATTTTTTTTGTTACTTCATCCTGAACATTTTGTGGGACTTTAGAATAATGATCGAAGAACATTGAATATTGTGCTCTTCCTTGAGACATTGATCTTAAATTATTTATATACCCAAACATATTTGCTAACGGAACCATGGCTGTTATTACAGTAGCATTTCCTCTTTGTTCTTGTTCGTTTATTTGTCCTCTTCTACTATTTAAATCTCCAATAACATCTCCCATGTAATCTTCAGGAGTTACTACTTCTACTCTCATTACAGGTTCTAATAATTTTAATCCACCTCTAGTACAAGCTTCTTTAAAGCAAGCTCTACCAGCAAGTTCAAAAGCAAGGACACTAGAGTCAACATCGTGATGTAATCCATCTAAAATTGTAACTTTGTAATCTATCATTGGAAATCCAGCTAAAATTCCACCATCAGATATTGTTTCAATTCCTTTTTCAACTCCAGGAATAAATTCTTTTGGTATTGATCCACCCTTAATTTTACTGTCAACCAATCTACCTGCACCTGGTTCTTGTGGTTCCACTAAAAGTTTTACTTTAGCAAATTGACCTGCACCACCACTTTGTTTTTTGTGTGTATATTCAAATTCAGATGCATTTTGAATTGTTTCTCTATAAGCAACTTGTGGAGCACCAACATTTGCTTCAACTTTAAATTCTCTTTTCATTCTATCAACAATAATGTCTAAATGTAACTCACCCATACCTTTAATTATTGTTTGACCAGATTCTTCATCAGATGTAACTCTAAATGAAGGATCTTCTTTAGCTAGTCTTCCTAATGCTTCACCCATTTTTTCTTGGTCAGCTTTTGTCTTAGGTTCAACTGCAATTTCAATTACTGGGTCTGGGAATTCCATTGGCTCCAATAAAACAGGGTTATTCTCATCACAAAGTGTATGACCTGTTATTGTGTATTTAAGACCAGCTAATGCAACTATATCTCCTACATTAGCTTCCTTAATATCTTCTCTAGAGTTTGCATGCATTAAAAGCATTCTTCCAACTCTTTCCTCTTTTTCTTTTGATGAATTATAAATTCCAGTTCCTGTTTTAATTGTTCCTGAATAAATTCTAATAAATGTCAAAGAACCAACAAAAGGATCATTAGCAACTTTAAATGCTAAAGCAGAAAATCCTGCTTCATCATCAAATTTCATTTCTATTTCATCTTCTGTTCCCGGTTTAGTTCCTTTAATTGAACCAATATCAATTGGACTTGGTAGGTAATTGATAACAGCATCAAGTAATGGTTGAACACCCTTATTTTTAAATGCTGAACCAGTAGTTATTGGTACAAAACTAAAATTTAACGTTCCATTTCTTACACATTTAACTAAATCTTCTTCTTTAATTTCATCACCGTTTAAATAACTTTCCATAAGTTTTTCATCTTGTTCAACGGCCATTTCAACTAATTCTGTTCTATATTTTTGACAAATTTCTTTTAAATCATCTGGAATATCTTTGTATTCCCATTCGGCTCCTAAGGCTTCGTTTTTCCAAACTTGTGCTTTCATTTTAACTAAATCTACAACGCCAATTAAATCGGCCTCTATGCCAATTGGTATTTGAATAACCAAAGGTTTGCATCCTAACCTATCTCTAATCATGTCAACACATCTAAAAAAATCTGCCCCTGTTCTATCTAATTTATTAACAAAACAAATTCTTGGAACTTTATATTTGTCAGCTTGTCTCCATACTGTTTCTGATTGAGGTTCTACACCAGCTACTCCATCAAATACACAAATAGCACCATCTAATACTTTTAAAGATCTTTCTACTTCAATTGTAAAATCCACGTGACCAGGAGTATCAATAATATTAATTCTGTGATCATTCCAAAAACAAGTAGTCGCTGCAGAAGTAATTGTAATTCCTCTTTCTTGTTCTTGTTCCATCCAATCCATTGTTGCAGCTCCATCATGAACTTCACCAATTTTATGACTTTTACCTGTGTAGTATAAAATTCTTTCAGTGGTAGTAGTTTTACCAGCATCAATATGAGCCATAATTCCAATGTTTCTATATTTTTCTAACGTGTGTGTTCTAGCCATAATTTTTTACCATCTAAAATGAGCAAAAGCCTTATTAGACTCTGCCATTTTATGTACATCTTCTCGTTTTTTAACTGCCGAGCCCTTTTTTTCATAAGCATCATAAAGTTCGTTAAATATTTTATCTGACATATGTTTGTCTTTTCTTTTTCTTGAAGCGTCAACAAGCCATCTAATAGCTAAGGCTTGGGCTCTTTTATTTTTTACCTCAACTGGAACTTGATATGTAGCACCACCTACTCTTCGAGATCTAACCTCAACAGTTGGTTTAATATTATTAATAGCTTCGTTAAAAACATTTATCGGTTCTTCTTTTGTTTTTGATTTAATTTTTTCAATAGCACCGTAAATAATCTTTGCAGCAACAACTTTTTTTCCATCATACATAATAGAATTAATTAATTTTGGAATAATAGTTGATTTAAATATTGGATCTGGTGTAATAATTTTTTTTGGTTGTGTTTTTTTTCGAGACATAATTATTTACCTTTTTTAGTTCCGTATAAAGATCTACGTTTTTTCCTATTAGCAACACCTTGTGTATCTAAATTACCTCTAAGAATATGATAACGTACACCTGGTAAATCTTTAACACGACCACCTCTAATCAAAACTACTGAGTGTTCTTGAAGATTATGACCTTCACCACCTATATATGCGGTAACTTCAAAGCCATTTGAAAGTCTAACTCTTGCAACTTTTCTTAATGCTGAGTTGGGTTTTTTTGGTGTAGTTGTATAGACTTTTATACAAACACCTCTTTTAAGTGGTTGTTTTTCTAATGCAGGAACTTTATTCCTTGCAAGTGGTTTAATTCTTTTTTTTCTTAACAACTGATTAATAGTTGGCATAAATTTTTTAATTAATTAAATATATTTTTGATAAAAATAACTGACAGGTCATTTTGTGGCAGCGTTTAGTTCCATAAAAAAGGTACTACATTCCAACCAAAAACACCGCCAAAATACTATTTAATTTCACTTTGTCAAACTAAAACTACAATTTTTAGGCGTTTTTTCTATTGATTTACTTGAGTTTCTTTAGGTTTTTCAGACTGTAATTTATCTTGTTCTGTTAGAAATTTTTTGTCTGCTTTAATGGCTTTTTCGTTCCATTTATTTTTAATATAACCAGTTCCAGCTGGAATAAGTCTTCCAACAATAACATTCTCTTTTAAGCCTTTTAATGTGTCTACTTTTCCTTTAATTGCTGCATCCGTTAATACTCTTGTTGTTTCTTGGAATGATGCTGCTGAAATAAACGACTCAGTTTGTAATGATGCTTTAGTTATACCCATCAAAACCCTTTCACCAACTGCTGGGTTTTTACCCTCAGCAACTAGTTTTTCATTTATATTGTCAAATTTTATTCTATCAATCATTTCACCTGGTAAATAAGATGAATCTCCAGATACTTTAACTTCAACTTTTTTAAGCATCTGTCTTAAAATAGTTTCAATGTGTTTATCATTAATAACAACTCCTTGTAACCTATAAACTTCTTGAACTTGGTTAACAAAATATTCTGTAAGATCTTTAATTCCTAAAATCCTCAAAATATCATGTGGTAAAGGTTGTCCATCTAGTAAATATTCACCTTTTTTAATTTTTTCACCTTGGTTAAAATTAATGTGTTTACCTTTTGGTATTAAATAGTTTGAAGGTTCACCATTTTCAGGTTGGATTGAAATTTTCTGCTTTCCTCTAACTTCTTTTCCAAATAACACCTGACCATCGTTTTCAGCAATGATTGCACTGTCTTTAGCTTTTCTTGCTTCAAATAACTCTGCAACACGAGGTAATCCTCCTGTAATATCTTTAGTCTTTGTTGTTTCTTTAGGTAATCTTGCTATTACATCTCCTGCAAATATTTTTTGTCCATCTTTAACAGATAAAATTGAATCTGGAACAAGATAATATCTTGCTTCATTGTCATCAGCTTTTTTAATAACATTTCCTTTTTCATCTCTTAAAGTTATTCTTGGTTTTAAATCAGTGTTTTTAGATTGCGCTCTCCAATCAACTACAGATTTTGAAGATATTCCTGTAGCATCATCAGTCGTTTCTTGGATTGATACACCATCAATTAAATCAACAAATCCGGCGATACCACTTTTTTCAGCTATAACTGGTGTTGTGTATGGATCCCACTCACAAATTTTAGAATTTGCTTTAACCTTATCACCATTTTGAAATAATAATTTTGATCCATAGGCAACTTTATAAATCGCTACTTGAACACCATTATCATCATCTATTGATAATTGAGTATTTCTTCCCATCACAATTAAATTTTTCTTAGAATCCTCCAATAAATTGGAGTTAATTATTTTTAATGTACCTGATGTTTTTGTTACAATTTGAGATTCTTGCTTAACAGAAGCCGTTCCACCAACGTGAAAAGTTCTCATAGTTAATTGCGTTCCAGGCTCTCCAATTGATTGTGCTGAAATCATACCAATTGCTTCTCCAACATGAACTATTTTTCCTCTAGAAAGATCACGCCCATAACAAGTAGCACAAACACCTACTTTAGAACTACAAGTCATAACTGAATAAGCATTAATAAATTTAACACCAGCTTCATCAATTTTATCACAGCCAGCTTCATCAATCATTGTAGATTTTTTGATTACGATCTCACCTGTAATAGGATTTTTAACGTCTGTTGCAGTAACTCTACCTAGAGCTCTTTCTGATAAACTAACAACAACATTTCCACCTTCTAAAATTTCTCCTAACTCAATAAAACCAGGTTTATCACATTTTATTTTTGTAATGGTTAAATCCTGAGCAACATCACAAAGTCTTCTAGTTAAGTAACCAGAACTTGCAGTTTTTAAAGCTGTATCTGCTAACCCTTTTCTTGCTCCGTGTGTAGAATTAAAGTATTCTAAAGCAGTAAGACCTTCTTTAAAATTTGAAATAATAGGAGTTTCGATAATTTCCCCTGATGGTTTAGCAATAAGACCTCTCATACCAGCTAACTGTTTCATCTGTGCAGCTGAACCTCTAGCACCACTATCTGCCATCATAAATACAGAATTAATCTTCCTTCCATCTGGTGTAGTTTCTGTGGCAGAAATACCCTTCATCATCTCACCAGCAACTTTATCTGTACATTTAGACCAAGCATCAACAACTTTATTATATTTTTCACCTCTAGTAATTAATCCTTCAGAGTATTGATTTTCATAATCTGCAATAAGTTTTTTAGTATCTTCTATCAACTGATCTTTGTTATGAGGAATTACCAAATCATCTTTTCCAAAAGATATTCCTGCTTCAAAAGCATGTTTAAAACCAAGGTCTTTTAATTTATCGCAAAATATGACTGTAGATTTTTGTCCACAAAACCTAAATACACTATCAATAATTTCAGAAACTGTTTTTTTAGGTAACAATCTATCAATCAAAGAAAATTTAATATCTTTATTTTTTGGCAATAAATTTGCTAATAAAAATCTTCCAGCTGTTGTTATGTATTTTTCAAATTTTTTGTTACCTTTTTCATCAAGAGTTTCAAATCGTGATACAATTGTTGTGTGAACTTTAATTTGATTGGTTAAAAGAGCATGTTCAATTTCATTTGTGTTAACAAAATACCCTTCTGGCTTGTCCGTTTGGAATGGGGCCTGTGATAAATAATAAATTCCTAAAATCATATCCTGACTAGGAACTATGATTGGTTTACCATTTGATGGACTTAATATATTATTTGTTGAAAGCATCAATATTCTAGCTTCTAATTGAGCCTCTAAACTTAATGGAACGTGAACAGCCATTTGATCGCCATCAAAGTCAGCATTAAATGCTGCGCAAGTTAATGGATGTAATTCAATTGCATCACCTTCTATTAATTTTGGTTCAAATGCTTGTACACCTAACCTATGTAGAGTTGGTGCTCGGTTTAAAATAACAGGATGTTCTCTAACGATTAATTCAAGTGCATCCCACACAGCATTTGTTTCCATTTCAACTAATTTTTTTGCTTGTTTAATTGTAGAAGCTAATCCAAGCTTATTTAATCTTGCATATAAAAAAGGTTTAAATAATTCCAAAGCCATTTTTTTAGGTAGTCCACATTCGTGCAACTTAAGATTGGGTCCAACAACAATCACTGATCTACCTGAATAATCAACTCTTTTCCCTAGTAAGTTTTGTCTGAATCTTCCTTGTTTACCTTTTAACATTTCAGCTAAAGATTTAAGGGGTCGTTTACCTGTTCCTGTAATTACCTTGCCTCTTCTACCATTATCAAATAAAGCATCCACAGACTCTTGAAGCATTCTTTTTTCATTTCTAACAATAATATCTGGTGCTTTTAGGTCGATTAATCTCTTTAAACGGTTATTTCTATTTATAACTCTTCTATAAAGATCGTTTAAATCTGACGTGGCAAATCTTCCTCCATCTAATGGAACTAAAGGTCTAAGCTCTGGTGGTATCACTGGAATAACAGTTAAAATCATCCATTCAGGTTTTTGTCCTGTTTCAATGAAAGACTCAATAAGTTTTAATCTTTTAATAGATCTTTCTTCATTAACTTTTGATTTTGTTTCTTTAATAGTGTTTACTAAAATATTTCTCTCTTGCTCTAAATCTATAGATTTTAAAATTGAAAGAATAGCTTCAGCTCCGATTCCAGCTTCAAACGATTCATCACCAAATTCATTTTGATATTTTACTAATTCTTCTTCATTTAATAGTTGGTTTTTTTTAAGTTCAGTCAAACCAGGTTCAATAACAATAAAGTTTTCAAAGTATAAAACTCTTTCAACTTCTTTAAGTTTCATATCAACAGCTAGCGAAATTCTACTAGGTAAAGATTTTAAAAACCAGATATGTGCTACTGGTGTAGCTAAATTAATATGACCCATTCTTTCTCTACGAACGTTAGATTTGGTAACCTCAACACCGCACTTTTCACAGGTAATTCCTCTAAATTTCATCCTTTTGTACTTACCACACAAACATTCATAATCTTTAATCGGACCAAATATTCTTGCACAAAATAGACCATCTTTTTCAGGTCTAAAAGTTCTGTAATTAATAGTTTCAGGTTTTTTTATTTCACCGTAAGTCCAAGATTTAATTTTATCAGGGCTTGCTAGTGTAATTTTAATATTATTAAAATTTTGAGATTCTACAACTTCTGTATTTTTAAATAAATCTGTTAATTCTTTTTTCATATTTAATTTAACTCTATATTTAATGCTAATGATTTAATTTCTTTAACTAGTACGTTAAATGACTCAGGTATACCAGATTCAAAATTTTCTTCCCCTTTAACAATAGTTTCATAAACCTTAACTCTTCCAGCTACGTCATCAGATTTTACAGTCAAAATTTCTTGCAATGTGTATGATGCTCCATAAGCTTCTAGCGCCCACACTTCCATTTCACCAAATCTCTGACCACCTAATTGCGCTTTACCACCAAGAGGTTGCTGGGTAACAAGACTGTATGGACCTGTAGATCTAGCGTGTATTTTATCTTCAACTAAATGATGAAGTTTTAACATATAAATAATTCCAACTGTCACAGGTCTATCAAACATTTCACCTGTTCTTCCATCCCATAAATAAGTTTGTCCAGATGTTGGTAGTTTTGCCAAATCAAGCATATTTGAAACATCTTTTTCTTTAGCACCATCAAATACAGGAGTTGATATTGCTATTCCGTTTTGTAAATTTTCACATAAGTCTTTAAATTCTGTTTTATTTAACTTGTCTATACCATCTTTAAAAATTTCTTTACCATAGACAGATTTTAAAAATGATGAAATTTTTTCTGTTTTTTCAATTTTTTTGTTATTATCGTTAATCAACCTTTTAACTTCTTCACCAAATTCTTTGCATGCCCATCCAAGATGTGTTTCTAATATCTGTCCAACGTTCATACGACTTGGAACTCCAAGTGGGTTTAAAACAATATCAACTGCCCTTCCATCTTCTCTATAAGGCATATCCTCTACAGGAACAATTTTACTAACCACTCCTTTATTTCCATGTCTACCTGACATTTTATCACCTGGTCTTAATCTTCTTTTTATTGCAACAAAAACTTTTACCATCTTCATTACACTTGGTAATAAATCATCACCACTTCTTATTTTTAAAACTTTATCCTCGAATCTTTCTAAAATATCTTGTTTTGCTTTATTGTATTGATCTTTTAATTGAGCTATTGTTGCCTCAACTTTAGAGCTTCCAAGTCCAATTTTAAAAATTTCATTAATACTAAGTTTATTAATCGTTTCAAAATCTAATTTAGATCCTACCTCTAAATCTTTAGTTTTTTTATTTAAAGTTAATTCTAAAAGTATTTGGCTAGCTCTTTGTTTAATACTTCTTTCTAAAATTTCTTCTTCAACTATTTTATCCTGTTGAACAATTTCAATTTCTGCTCTTTCGATTGTAATTGATCTTTCATCTTTTTCAATTCCGTGTCTGTTAAAAACTCTAACATCTACTACTGTTCCACTACTTCCTCTAGACATTCTCATTGAAGTGTCAGTAACATCAATAGCTTTTTCACCAAAAATTGATCTTAATAATTTTTCCTCAGGTCCTGATGCTGAATCACCTTTTGGAGTAACTTTTCCAACTAAAATATCACCAGCTTTAACTTCAGCTCCAATATATACAATTCCTGACTCGTCTAGATTTTTTAATGATTCTTCATTAACGTTTGGGATATCTCTTGTAATATCCTCTTCGCCTAATTTTGTATCTCTTGCCATAGCTTCATATTCAACAATGTGAATTGAAGTAAATACATCATCTGTAACACATCTTTCTGAAATCAAGATTGAGTCTTCAAAATTGTAACCTTGCCATGGCATGAATGCTACTGTTACATTTTTTCCAAGTGCTAATTCACCTAATTTTGTAGATGGTCCATCTGCAATAATATCTCCTGATCTTACTTTGTCTCCAACTCTCACTAAAGGTTTTTGGTTAATACAAGTATTTTGGTTAGATCTTTTAAATTTTTGAAGGTTATAAATATCAACACCAGATTTTGTAAAATCGGTTTCTTCTGTTGCTTTAATTACGATTCTTTTTCCGTCAATTTTATCAACTACACCATCTCTTTTAGCAACAATTGTAACTCCAGAGTCAAGGGCTACATCACTTTCAATACCAGTACCAACTAATGGCGACTCAGGTTTTAATAAAGGAACTGCTTGTCTCATCATGTTAGACCCCATTAAAGCTCTATTAGCATCATCGTTTTCTAAGAAAGGAATTAAAGATGCGGCTACAGAAACCAACTGCTTCGGAGATACGTCTATATAATCTATGTTTTCTGGTTTTGATAAAATAAAGTTTAAGTTTTCTCTACAAGAAACTAATTCTTCTGTAATTTTTCCATTTTTATCAACTTTAGAATTTGCTTGAGCAATAGTGTATTTTGTTTCTTCCATTGCTGATAAATATTCAACTATATCTTCAACAACACCATTTTTAACTCTTTTATATGGACTTTCTATAAAACCATATTTATTAATTTTTGCATATGTTGCTAAGCTATTAATTAAACCAATATTTGGACCTTCTGGAGTTTCAATTGGACAAATTCTTCCATAGTGTGTTGGGTGGACGTCACGAACTTCAAATCCTGCTCTCTCTCTTGTAAGTCCTCCTGGGCCTAATGCTGAAACTCTTCTTTTGTGAGTGATTTCAGATAATGGATTTGTTTGATCCATAAATTGAGAAAGTTGAGAACTTGCAAAAAAATCTTTTAAAGAAACAGTTAACGGTTTTGCGTTAATTAAATCTTGTGGCATTGCAGATTCTATATCAAGAATCGTCATTTTTTCTTTAATAGCTCTTTCCATTCTATAAACACCAATACGAGCTTGATTTTCCACTAATTCACCTACAGACCTAACTCTTCTGTTACCTAAATGGTCAATATCATCAACTTCATCTTTACCATCTTTAATATCTAACATTTTATGAATTATTGCAATAATGTCATCATTTCTTAAAATTCTAACTTTATCAGAACATTTTAAATTTAATCTTGAGTTCATTTTAACTCTTCCAACATCTGAAAGATCATATCTATCCGAACTAAAAAATAGATTATTAAAAATTTGAGTAGCTATTTCAATTGTTGGTGGTTCACCAGGTCTTAAAACTTTATATATCTCGGTGATAGCTTCGCCTTTATCATTATTTTTATCATTTAAAATAGTTGTTAGTAAATAAGGACCTTTGCTAATTGAATTCGTAACAGAGATTTCAATTGTTGAAATATTGGCTTCTAATATTTGGTTAATAATAGTTTCATTTAGCTCAGTTCCAATTTTAAAAGTTCCTTCTTCTTCATCATCGCTTACTTTAACATCTCTTTGTAAAAATTTTCCATAAAGTGACTCTTGACTAACCAAAATATCTTTTAACCCATCAGTAGTTAATTTTTTTGCATTTAAATAATTAATTTTATCCCCTAATTTTATGACAATCTTACCCGTTTTCGCATCTATAACTTCTTCTGAAAAATTTTTTGCTTTATAATTTTCAGGATTAAATTTTGTTTTCCACTTATTGGTTTTTAAATCAAAGCTGTATTTCTCTTTATCATAAAACTCATCAACAATTTCAGGTCTAGTATAGCCTAATGCAATTAACAAAGTTGAAACAAATATTTTTTTCTTCCTATCAATTTTAAAATATAAAAGATCTTTAACATCGTATTCTAAATCCAACCACGAACCTCTATTTGGAATTACTCTACAGTTAAAAAGTAGTTTACCACTAGCGTGTGATTTTCCTTTATCATGATCAAAAAATACACCAGGACTTCTGTGCATTTGGTTAACAACAACTCTTTGGACTCCGTTAGTTATAAATGTTCCACTATCAGTCATCATTGGAACTTCTCCCATGTAGACTTCCTGTTCTTTTGCAGATAAAATGTCTTTAGTATTATCTTCTTGGTTTATTTCATAAACAACAAGTCTTAAAGTACATTTAAGAGCTGATGAAAAAGACAATCCTCTTTGAATGCATTCTTCAGTATCAAATTTTGGTTTTTCTAATCTGTAAGAAATATACTCTAATGTTGCTTTTTCATTTAAATCCTCGATTGGAAAAATACTTTTAAAAACACGATCAAACCCTTTTGTCAAATCACCTGCGTCTTTGTCAAAATCAGTAAGTTGTTTATATGAATTTTTTTGAACCTCTATAAGATTGGGTATTGATAAAGTTTCGGAAAGTTTACCAAAACTTTTTCTAATATTTTTCTTTTCAGTAAAAGATAATTGCATTTATATCGTGTTACTGATTAATAAATTAATCAGTAATTAAATTCTTTCTAATTAACTTATTTAAGTTCTACTTTAGCGCCAGCTGCTTCCAACTTAGCTTTAATTTCTTCGGCTTCTTTTTTGTTCACGCCTGATTTAACTTCTTTAGGTGCTCCCTCAACTAAATCTTTAGCTTCTTTAAGTCCTAAAGAGGTTGCCGCTCTAACCTCTTTAATAACATTAATTTTTTTATCACCTACTGACATTAACATGATTGTAAAATCATCTTTTGCTTCTTCAGGTGCTGCTTCGCCCCCTGCTGCTGGTGCTGCTGCTGTCATAGCTGTAACACCCCATTTTTCTTCAAGTTGTTTTGAAAGTTCAGCTGCTTCAACAACAGTTAAACTCGATAAATCTTTAATAATTTTATTTAGGTCAGGCATATTTTTTTTACTCTTTAGGTTATGTTTTCAGAATTTTCTGAGGACAAATTACTCATTTTTTCAGATCGTGCAAGTAAAATACTCACGATTTTAGAAGGTGGCGTGGCTAGAATTCCTACTATTTTAGCTCTTGCTTCATCAAGGGTTGGTAAATTTGCTATATTTTGAACTCCTGCTTGGTCTAAAACATCATTACCCATGATTCCGCCAAGAAGTTTAAGGTTTTTATTTTCTTTTGAAAATTTTGATAAAATTCTTGCTGACATAATTGCATCTTTTGAAAAAGCTACTGCAGTTGGCCCTGTAAATAAATTTGATAAATTTTTACACTTAGTTTTTTCAAGTGCTAGTTTTGTAATTCTATTTCTTGTAATTTTAAATTGTATACCATGTTCTCTCATCTGTGATCTTAATTCATTTAATTGAGACATTGTTAAACCTTGATAGTGAGTTACTAAAACAGCTTCACTATTTTCAAATTGAGATGTCATTTCACTGATGTACTGTTTTTTTTGTTCTTTATTAATCATAACTATATACTTTTTCCTAACTTGACTTTGTAAGATACACCCATGCTTGATGTTACAAAAGTATTCTTAATTAAATCACCTTTTAATGTATTATTAGACTTTTCTTTTTCAAGCGTATCTAAAATAGCATGATAGTTTTTTAATAACTGATCATCATGAAAAGATTTTTTTCCAATGCTTACACCAATATTTCCATCTTTGTCATTTCTAATTTCAACTTGACCAGATTTAGCGTCTGTAACAGCTTGTTTAATATTTTCAGATACTGAACCAAGTTTTGGGTTAGGCATTAAACCTTTGGGGCCTAAAATTTTTCCAAGTTTTGAAAGCTTAGCCATCATACCTGGTGTACAAATTAATTTTTCAAAATTTAATTCTCCAGCTTTAATTTTTTCAATAAATTCATCACTACCAACTATATCTGCTCCAGCTTCTTTTGCTTCATTTGCTTTTGTATCTTCACAAACAACAGCAACTTTTACTTTCTTGCCTGATCCACCTGGTAAATTTACTACTGTTCTTATATTAACTTCACCTTTTTTTTGTTTATTATTAATTTGAAAACTTAAATCAACTGACTCATCAAATTTGGTTGTGCAATTTTTTTTAACTTCCGGTAATAATTTTTCAATAACTTCTGCAGCTAAGTTAGTAGTTTTTTCTGGTAATTTTTTAAATCTCTTTGATGACATTATTCTTTAACCTCTATTCCCATAGATCTTGCTGATCCAGCTATAATTTTAACAGCTTCTTCTAAATCATGAGCATTAAGATCTTTCATTTTTTTCGTTGCAATTTCTTCAGCTTGTTTTCTTGTAATAGAAGCGACTATATTTCTTCCAGGTTCTTTAGATCCACCTTTTAATTTAGCAGCCTCTTTTATAAAGTGAGATGCAGGTGGTGATTTAATTTTAAAATCAAATTTTTTATCTTTATAAACTGTAATAATAACTGGAATTGGTTTTCCAGCCAATGTTTTTGTTTTATCATTAAAAGCTTTACAAAATTCCATAATATTAATTCCACGTTGACCAAGTGCAGGTCCAACTGGTGGAGCTGGGTTAGCTTGACCGCCATTGATCTGTAATTTTATATATCCACTAATTTCTTTTTTTGTAGCCATTAATTTGCTTTCTCAACTTGGTTATATTCTAAATCAACTGGTGTTAGTCTACCAAATATTGAAACTGAAACTTTTAATCTTGATTTTTCTTCATCAATATCTTCAACCATACCACTGAATGATGCAAAAGGTCCATCAACAACCTGAACTTTTTCACCAATGCTATACTCTATACCAAATTGTGGTTGAGCTACACCATCTTTTATTTGACCTAGTATTTTTTCTACCTCTTCAGTAGGCACTGGTGCAGGAATACCTTTTGATCCCAAAAAACCACTAACTCTTTTTATGCTTTTAATCATATGATAAAGATCATTATCCATTTCACTCTTTATTAATACATACCCTGGAAAATATTTCTTTTTTCTTTGAACTCTTTTTCCTCTTTTAACTTCTGTGATATCATGAGTTGGGACCACTATTTCTTCAATTTTATCTGAAATTTTTGCTTTTTCAGCTTCTTCTTTAATTAAACTCGCTACTTTATTTTCAAAATTTGAGTGTGATTGAACAATATACCAATTTTTCATTAAATACTTACCTTAAGTAATGCTTCTAATAAAAATCGTAAAATTTGGTCAAGAAGTAAGAAAAAAAGAGACATTACAACTGCCATTGCAAATACCATTAAAGCACCCTGGATAGTTTCTTTGCCCGTTGGCCAGCTAACCTTAAAAGCTTCCTGTTTTACTGATTGAATAAATTTTATTGGGTTTTTCATATTATATTAAGTAAAGCTAATTGGCAGGAGCGGAGGGACTCGAACCCTCAGCCTCCGGTTTTGGAGACCGGCGCTCTACCAATTGAGCTACACTCCTATAGAGTTTACTCGTTCTTCCACCTTCACGGATAGCAAAATTTAATTTTTCTGCCATAGCGATTGGTGTAATTAATTTAACGATAAATTTAGCATCATCACCAGGCATAACCATTTCTGTACCTTTTGGTAATTCTACTTCACCAGTTACGTCAGTTGTTCTAAAATAAAACTGAGGTCTGTATTTAGTAAAGAAAGGAGTGTGTCTTCCACCCTCTTCTTTTTTTAATATATAAGCCTGAGCTTCAAATTTAGTATGAGGAGTAACCGATCCTGGTTTACAAAGAACTTGGCCTCTTTCAATATCTTCTCTCTCAACTCCTCTTAATAAGATACCAACGTTATCTCCTGCTTCTCCTGTGTCTAAAAGTTTTCTAAACATTTCAACACCTGTACAAACTGATTTCTTAGTTTCTTTAATACCAACGATTTCAATTTCTTCACCTGTTTTAACAACACCAGATTCTATTCTACCCGTAGCAACTGTTCCTCTTCCTGAAATTGAAAAAACATCTTCAACAGGCATTAAGAAAGGTTTGTCTTTAGGTCTATCAGGTTGAGGAATGTGCTCATCAACTGATTTCATTAATTCAAGGATAGAATTTTTTCCAATTTCATCATCTCTTCCTTCAACTGCCGCTAAGGCAGAACCTTTAGTGATTGGAGTTTTATCTCCTGGAAACTTATATGATGTTAATAGTTCTCTAATTTCTTCTTCAACAAGTTCAATCATTTCTTTATCATCTACTTGATCAACTTTGTTTAAGTATACTACAAGAGCTGGAACACCAACTTGTCTTGCTAAAAGAATATGTTCTCTAGTTTGAGGCATAGGACCATCAGCAGCATTAACTACTAAAATTGCTCCATCCATTTGAGCAGCACCAGTGATCATGTTTTTTACATAGTCAGCATGACCTGGACAATCTACGTGAGCATAGTGTCTTTTTTTTGTTTCATATTCTACATGAGCTGTTGAAATTGTAATTCCTCTTTCCTTTTCTTCAGGAGCTTTATCAATTTGATCATAAGCAACAAAATTTGCACTACTACCTTCAGCTTCAGATAGCACTTTAGTGATAGCTGCAGTTAAAGTTGTTTTACCATGATCGACGTGACCGATTGTACCAATGTTACAGTGCGGTTTATTTCTTACGAACTTTTCTTTTGACATTACTTTTTTACCTCAGTTTTTTTGTTTTATTAATAATTTTTTTTCTTGGAGCGGGTAAAGAGAATCGAACTCTTACATCCAGCTTGGAAGGCTAGCGTTCTACCATTGAACTACACCCGCAACACCAAGAATAACACTCCAGTGTTATAAAAAAATTTATTGAATGGTGGAGGGGGAAAGATTCGAACTTTCGAAGACCGAAGTCAACGGGTTTACAGCCCGCCCCATTTGACCGCTCTGGAACCCAACAACAAGCGTTTTATATATTTTTATGATGCAATTGCAACACGAGAATTAGTAGGAAAACATGCTAAAATACGTATAAATCAAAGAAATATTTATGAAAAAACCATCTTTTTTTATTGTAGGTCAACATGCTGTAATCGAAGCACTAAAAAACCAACAAAGAAAAGTTTTAAAGGTATTTCTAACAGAAGAGAGTAAAAAAAATATTCATAGAAAAAATCCAAAAAAAAATGTGCTTGCCGATGTTAAAGTTTATTTTAAGACAAAAAAAGAGCTAGATAAGTACACCACAAAAGAGAATCTAATGCATGGCGGTTATGTAGCGGAAATTGAAAATTTAGAACAACCTGATTTAAAAGAATTTATAAAAGGAAAAGATAATTTAACATTTGTATGCATAGATGAAGTAACAGACCCAAGAAATATAGGTTCTCTTATAAGAAGTGCAGCTTCATTTAATATTAATGGACTTATAGTTAAAGAGAGACAGTTTCCAAGTGATAGTAAGTTAATGTACAAATCTGCAAGTGGTTGTATGGAACATTTAAATATTTTTGAGGTTTCAAATATTAATTCTACTCTTAAAAATTTAAGAGAAAAAAATTTTTGGGTTTATGGTTTTGATGCAAAAGGAGAAAAAAACTTTACTGAAATTAAATGGGAAGGAAAAAATGTTCTTTTATTTGGTTCAGAAGGATTTGGTATGAGAGAACATACTAGCAAATATACAGATTTCTTGGTTAAAATTGATATTAATAAAGATATAGAAAGCTTAAATATATCAAATAGTGCCGCTATAGTTTTTCATTACCTTAGTTATTTGAAAAAAAAATCTTGATTAGTAAAAGAATTATTAATTGTAATCATTCAACTTAATAAAATCACGTACACATGTGTTAAACATCTAATAAATACTAACATGATTTAAGCAAAAAAGATTCCTCTTTTTTTAATCTTCAAACACCGACTACACACCGACAGATTGGTTAAAAAGAATCTAAAAACAAGGTTTTTAGCTAGTCGCAGATGCTGGCACATCTGCTCCTCGCACAGTTTAGTTGTA
>LWDU01042025.1_pt1 | contig 41898 bp, 37 predicted proteins | sample 727161 | NCBI WGS metagenome assembly LWDU01 (sample SAMN04566230, study PRJNA314399) | hydrothermal vent metagenome | isolation source: deep sea hydrothermal plume seawater | place: Mexico: Gulf of California, Guaymas Basin | collected 2004-07-11
TTTATCAATACACAAACACAATTAATTGCCTCCTTTACCACCGCAATGGAAAACCACCCATTAAAAGTAGGTCACTTAAGTTTTGCAGGCCACAGTGGCGCCCTAGGGGCGTACTGGCTGGATAAAACCATTCGTGCTGATATTGGTGTGAGCAAATGGATTTCGAGCGGGAATGAGTCTAACGTGGATTTGGCGGACATTGTTGAGTACTTAGCCAATGATCCAGAAACACATGTTATTTCATTGTACATTGAGGCGATTCGAGACCCCGAACGGTTTGAACAGGCACTGATGCTTGCAAAGCAAAAAAACAAAACGGTAGTTGCCCTAAAAGGTGGAAAGACGGCCGCCGGTTCAAGAGCCACACAAGCACATACTGCTTCAAATACACGCAATGGTGTGGACTACCAAGCCATCTTTGAGCGCACCGACGTTATCGAAGTTGACTCGTTGAGTGAAATGATTAAACAAACGGCGGTCGAATTGGTGTTATCTCTATATCTGGTGGCGCAGGCGTGATGCTGTCAGACCAGTTAACCGCCAGCGGGCTTGATGTAAATGACTTCAGTGAACCGCTGCACAATTTGGTGAAGCCCTTACTATCTGCCCACAGCACAACCCAAAATCCAGTCGACTTAACCGCCGCCATGGTCGCACAGCCAACCATGCTAGGCGATGTGGCAACGGCACTTATCCAATCTAAAGAATATGATGGATTGGTCGTTTTTATGGGTTTAATGGACAGCATTGCAGAAAATATTACGCAGAGCTTGCTGGATATTGAGCGTTCAGCTGACTACCCTGTGTTTGTGATTTGGATGGGCGGTAAAATAGACTGTGTTCAAAAACTGTCTAATGCTGGCATGTTGACCTTTGATGAAATTCCAGAATTGGTGACTTTATTGGGCCGTTCAAAATCTAAATAACTGAATTAACCTGTCGAGCCATAAGTTTAAGCATCCGAAAAAAACAGCTTTTGACTTACCTTCCCCTGCTATCGCGTTAGGAATTAATTCTTTTCGGATAAGCGAGGGCTTTGTCTGAGCGTAGCGAGTTTAGTGCGAGCCCGAAAAGAATTAATTCCTGCGATTTGGGCGACCTTTTCTTTGGTTCGTTTCTTTTTGTCGTAAAAAGAAATGAACGCCCTCGCGGCAGCGAAAAGCTAAAGCTTTAGTAGCTGTATCACTACCAGGTTGACCATAACCTACGACTATTAATGTCTACCGTATTATTGGTTATTATGAAGTTATGGCCTCTCCAAAGACTACCTACCCTTTAAATAAACGGGATACTCAACAACCCCTTCTTGTAAATCGATAGTCACAGAAGTCGGCTTGCCCGATTCATCAAAGTTCAACACCGGTAAGGTAGCCGTAATACCCTTGCATTGTTTCGCCCTAGTTAACGCATCCTCAACCGATGACAGCATCGATAACCGCTTAAGCTGCACATGAGTCACCGGCATCAATTTAATCTCTTTACGATCATATTGCGCTAATAAATCAGCCGGGTTTGCCCAACAAGAGGCGTCTGTTTCGGCATCATCGTGAATAAGCTCCTGGCCCTCGCCCTCTAACATAGTTGTTAAAAAGAACCGCGTATCAAATCGAATCGGCGCACCTTCGGGCGTTATCCAATGGTCATAAAAAACAACAGCGTCAAGGTTCAAGCAGGTGTCATGGTCATCCAGTAATTGTTGAAAACTGATTTCACCAGCATGTAAACGCTTTCTATTCTGCTCAGTTATATTTGATTTAGATGCCCCCGCTAAAATACCCGCTTCTTCAAAGGCCTCTCTAATCGCTGCGATTTTTTCTGTCGCATAATCTGTTGTCGCTGTTATCCCCATGGTGTGCCCAAGAGATTTATCTTGCTCTTCAACGCCACCACCGGGGAATACATACGCGCCAGGTGCAAAACGTGATGAGCCAACCCGCCTTAACATGCACACTTCTATGCCACTTTTTGCATTGCGTATTAATATTAATGCCGCTGCTTGTTTTACCATTGACGTCTCCATTTTTGTTGTGAGCTTAAAAACTAGTAGCGCTAGCAACGGGGTATTTGCAATATCTGATACAAAGCATTATAACAAGCGTTTGGTAGATTAATAGAGGGACGAATGACAACTGAAGAAACCGAGACAGAGCAATTAATGCTCGATGCCGTCGATAAATTCCTTATTAAAATCAAGCCTCAAGTACACCAACTTGAAGCCGATGATGAATACCCTGAAGAGATCGTTGAACAGATGAAAGAAATGGGTCTGTTTGGTGCCGTTATAGACCCACAATACGGTGGCTTAGGTTTACCTGTTAGTACCTACGCAAAAATTGTCGAACGCATTGCCTGTGTATGGATGTCATTAACCGGTGTGTTTAACTCTCACCTAATTATGGCCATGTCGGTACAACGCTTTGGTACAGAACAACAAAAAAACAAATGGTTGCCTCTGTTTGCATCGGGTGAAATACGCGGCGCATTAGCGTTAACAGAAGCCAACTGTGGAACCGACTTGCAAGCTGTTAAAACCACAGCAACATTGGACGGTGACAGCTACATCATAAATGGCTCAAAAACATGGATTACCAATAGCCTACACGGCAGCTGCTTTGCCCTATTGGTTAAAACAGACCCTTCCACAAACCCCGCACATAAGGGCATGAGTTTATTTATTGCACCTAAAGGTGAAGGTTTTGTGATGGGCAATAAACTGAAAAAATTGGGCTACAAAGGCATTGATACCGCCGAATTTTTTTTAGAAAATTACCGTTTACCTAAAGAAAACCTAATTGGTTTGGAGGAAGGCCAGGGCTTACAACATGCGTTGGGGGCTTTAGCCTTGGGCCGCATTAATGTAGCTGCTCGGGGCATTGGTGTTGCATCAGCAGCATTAAACGACTCAATCGCCTATTCGCAAGAACGTAAAACCTTTGGCAAACCTATTTGCCAGCATCAATCGATTCAAATATACCTTGCTGATATGGCCACACGCGTTGAAGCGGCTCGACTATTAGTCCAATCGGCAGCAACCGCGTTTGACCGTGGTGAACGTTGTGATATGGAAGCCGGTATGGCAAAACTATTTGCTACCGAAGCCGCCATGAGCAATTCTGCAGAAGCCCTGCGGATTCACGGTGCGTATGGTTATTCAACTGAGTTTAACGTAGAACGTTACTACCGCGATGCCCCTCTGCTAGCTATTGGTGAAGGAACAAACGAGTTACAACGTATTATTATTGCCAAGCAGCTTATTGAACAAAACCCCTTATAATCACCCTATTAATCATATATAAAAAACCACTATGTCGAGCAATACATTTGAAGGAACCAACGACTATGTCGCCACAGAAGAACTCACCATGGCGGTTAATGCCGCGCTGACGTTAGAACGTCCATTATTGATTAAAGGTGAGCCCGGCACAGGGAAAACCCAATTAGCAATTGAAGTGGCAAAATCATTAGACGCGCCCTTAATTGAATGGCATATCAAATCAACAACGAAAGCACATCAGGGCTTATACGAATACGATGCAGTGTCTCGTCTGCGTGATTCTCAACTCGGCGATGACCGCGTGCACGATATTGGCAACTACATTGTTAAGGGGAAAATATGGGAAGCCTTCACCAGCGATAAGCGTGCGATTTTATTAATTGATGAAATTGATAAAGCGGATATCGAATTTCCAAACGACTTACTCCAAGAACTGGATCGTATGGAATTCTTTGTGTATGAAACTCAAGAACTGGTAAAAGCAACACACCGCCCTCTTATCATCATCACCAGCAATAACGAAAAAGAATTACCGGATGCTTTTTTAAGACGCTGTTTTTTCCACTACATCCGATTCCCTGAATTGGAAACAATGGAAAAAATTGTAGACGTTCACTTTCCTTCATTAAAAAAGGATTTACTCGCTGAAGCACTCGGGCTGTTTTTTGAAGTAAGAGATGTCGCTGGTTTAAAGAAGAAACCATCAACGTCGGAATTACTCGACTGGATAAAGTTATTATTAGCAGAAGATTTGTCAGCTGACACACTACGTGAGAGTAACGACAATATCCTGCCAAAAATGCATGGTGCCTTACTTAAAAATGAACAAGATGTGCATTTATTTGAGCGGCTTGCCTTTATCAATCGTCGGCAACGGAACGACTAAAAAGCGCCATGTTCATCAGTTTTTTTCTTGATCTACGTAAAGCGGGCATACCTGTCAGCATTACTGAACTGCTATCGTTATTAAGCGCGCTAAAAGCACAACTTGCGCGCTTTAATATCCAAGCTTTTTACTATTTATCACGCACCGCTCTGGTTAAGGATGAACGACACTACGACCGCTTTGACCGAGTCTTTGCGACCACCTTTAATGGTTTAGAAAGTGATATTAGCGTCGATGAGATCTTTGCAAACATCCCCGACGAATGGTTAAAAAAACAAGCCGAGAAACTACTAACTGAAGAAGAAAAACAGAAAATTCAATCCCTAGGTGGATGGGAAGAATTAATGGAGACACTTAAGAAACGCCTCAAAGAACAAAAAGAAGAACATCATGGCGGTAATAAATGGATTGGAACGGGTGGTACCTCCCCTTTCGGAGCGTACGGCTATAACCCTGAAGGTATCCGCATTGGCCAACATGAATCACGCCATCGTCGTGCCACCAAGGTCTGGGATAAACGAGAATTTAGGAACTTAGACGATAACGTTGAGCTGAATACACGTAACATCAAAGTCGCCCTACGCAAACTACGAAAATTTGCGCGTCAAGGCTCCGATGAAGAACTTGATTTAGACGACACCATTCGCTCCACTGCGGCTAATGCAGGTTATCTTGATTTAAAAATGGTGCCTGAGCGGCATAACGCGATAAAAGTTTTACTGTTGTTGGATATTGGTGGTTCAATGGATGACCATATCCGTATCTGTGAAGAACTTTTCTCTGCGACAAAAACAGAGTTCAAACACATAGAACATTACTATTTCCATAACTTCACGTACGAATACCTCTGGAAAGATAATACACGCCGTTATAACGAAGCAACGCCGATGATGGATATCATCAACCGTTATCCAAGCGACTATAAATTGATATTTGTCGGTGATGCCAGCATGAGTCCATATGAAATTACCTATCCGGGTGGTTCAGTTGAACATTGGAACGAAGAAGCAGGTGCCGTGTGGATGCAACGTCTTCTAACTGCATTTCCCAACACCGTTTGGTTAAACCCAGATAACGAAAAAAACTGGGATAGGCGGCCTTCAAATAAAATCACACGGCAATTGCTCAGTGACCGAATGTACCCATTAACCATTGGCGGTTTAGGGTCAGCTATCCAAACGTTGCTGCGTAAACCCGTGACCGCTCCTAATATTGAATTTACACATTAGCAAAGGAAATACACATGGCAAACTTCAAAGATAAAACAGTCATCATTACTGGCGGCGCAAGAGGCATTGGCCTTGCAACAGGACAATTGTTTGCTAAAAAAGGTGCGAATGTGTTGCTAGTTGATTTAGACGAAAGTGTTCTAAAAGAAGCGGTTAACAGCATATCCTCTGATAGTGATGTCTCATACTACGTAGCAGATGTGACTAAAGTTGAACAAGTTCAAGGCTACGTTAAAGCAACTATCGAGCGTTATGGTGCGGTTGATTACTTTATCAACAATGCCGGCATAGAAGGCGTTGTCGCCCCCATTGTTGACTCCCCTATCGACATGTTCGATCAAGTTATTAACGTTAATATTAAAGGGGTTTGGCTAGGGCTGAAATATGTGATTCCAGCCATGCTTGAAAACGGCGGTGGCAGTATCGTCATCACCTCTTCTGTTGCTGGCATTAAAGGTACGCCCAACATATCGCCTTATGTCACCAGCAAACACGCTGTTATCGGCATGATGCGCAGCGTTTCACAAGAATATGCCACACAAGGTATACGCATTAATACCGTCAACCCAGCGCCTATAGAAACAAGAATGATGCGCTCATTAGAAACTGGCTTTGCCCCAGGTCAAGAAGCCGCCGCAAAAGAGCAGCTCAACAAAATGATGCCGATGGCTCGTTATGGCGAACCCGAAGAAGTTGCGTCTCTAATGGCCTTTCTATGCAGCGACGACGCATCTTATTGCACAGGTGGCGTGTATTCAGTGGATGGTGGTGCTTCGGCTTTATAGTTTAGATAGTAAGGCAAAAATTACCCGAGAGCCTTTTAAAAATGCTCAGCAAGCAGGCTTTGATATTTCAAATAAATATCGATTTATACAAAATAAATATTCACCCTTATTATGAAGCGTTTCTAGCCCTTTCAACCAATCTTTAATATCACTCTCATTAATGTTTGGCTGGCCTGTGATGAAGGCACCGATGATTTTAGATAGCCAATAACTAAAATTGGTTTCATCGTAACTCGTGTTTGTGATGGGCACTACTTTAGTCTGGTTAAGTGCTAACCCAGACGCTTTAATAGCTCCAGCTAAACGTAACGGAACAGATTCCTGCGGGCAATGGGCCTTCCAAGCATCAACAATCAGATCACGTACATCAAAATCAACCGCATTCCAGTACGGAAAAGCCCAATCCGTATCAACTATAACCCCTCTGCCACCAGGTTTTAGAACACGTGCAAACTCAACTAGTGCTGCATTCAAATCAGGGACGTATTCATACACTTGGGTAGAAACGACGGCGTCAAAACTATTATCTTGGCAAGGCAATGACATGGCATCACCCTTTTCAAAAGACACATTGGATAGGTCAGCACAAAGCGTTGAAGCCGATTCAAGCATGTTATCAGCTAAATCAACACCCAGTACTGAACCCGATTTACCAATTGAGTCAGCGATATCACGTACGAGTAGCCCCGGCCCAGAACCAATATCTAAGATTCTTTGACCCTTTTGTAAAACAAGCCCTGATATCACCTCAGCCCTAGCGGCAACAATATCAGGCGTTTGATAAGCCATTTTTAATGCGTGGTTTACCTCATCACTGAATACGATACCGTCGGACATAATATGGCTTTATTAGTTATTGTGCTGACGGAAAGTTAGGTGCCCTTTTCTCTCTTACCGCGGCCACGCCTTCTTTTGCATCGTCACCGAGGAAGTTAAGCATTTCTTCGCGTAAGGATGCTTCAAAGATTGGTGATGCCATTTGCATCCAGCCGTTCAGTGTTTTCTTGGTGCCTTTAATGGCAGATTGGCTGCCTCTGGCTAGTTTGTTGGCAACTTTCATGGATCTTTCCATTAACTCGTCATGTGGCACACAAAGGCTTACCATGCCGATTCGTTCGGCTTCTTCACCATTTACAAAATCAGCTGTCATTAGGTAGTACTTCGCTTTTGCCATACCGCATAGCAAGGGCCAAATAATGGCTGCATGGTCGCCCGCTGCAACACCTAGTTTGACATGGCCATCTGTAAACTTGCCGTGTTCTTTAGAAATAACGCTGATATCCGCTAACATCGCAACAACCAACCCCGCGCCAACTGCTACGCCGTTAATGGCTGAAATAATCGGTTTCTCGAAACTTAAAATGTTGTAAACCAAGTCGGCTGCTTCTTTTCTTACGCCTTCTAGCGCGGCAGCGTTGCCCACCATGCCGCTAACCCAATCTAAATCACCACCTGCAGAAAATGCGCGATCACCTGCGCCTGTTACGACGACAACTTTTGTATTATCATCTTCTTCGATAACGTCCCAAATTTTTGTTAGTTCCCAATGTAATCTTGCATTAGTTGCATTCATTACTTCGGGTCTATTCAGTGTTACTAGTAATACGCCATTGTCTTTATGGTCAAATAATAAATGCTGAAAATCTTCATATTTCATAGTGTTATATCCTTTTATCAATGTTGTTTGTTATTATAAATTCAATTCTTTTTTCATGGTGTCGCGCATAACAAATTTTTGAATCTTGCCTGTTACCGTCATCGGGAATTCGTCAACAAATTTGATATAACGCGGCACTTTGTAATGCGCAATTTCTTCTTTGCAATAAGCTTTAAGCTCATCTTCAGTTAATTGCCCGTTGGGTGTTAATTTAACCCAAGCACAAATTTCTTCACCCATTCTCTCATCGGGCACGCCTATCACTTGTACGTCCTCAATTTTGTCGTGTTGATACAAAAAGTCTTCAATTTCTTTAGGGTAAATATTTTCACCACCGCGAATAACCATGTCTTTTGAACGCCCCACAACAGTGACGTAACCATTTTCATCCATGGTTGCTAAATCACCTGTGTGCATCCAACCACCTGCATCAATTGACTCGGCTGTTTTTTCTTCATCACCCCAATAGCCGATCATAACGCTGTAACCACGTGCGCAGTACTCACCTATTTCACCCCGCTCAACGATGCGGTTGTTTTCATCGACGATTTTTCCTTCAACATGGGGGTGCGTTAATCCAACGGTAGATACCCTTAAATCAAAAGAGTCATCCATTAATGATTGATTTGATACAGGGCTTAATTCTGTCATTCCATAGGCTACGGTCATTTGATACAGGTGCATTTCATTAATGACTTGTTTCATCACCTCTGCAGGGCATGGCGAACCGGCCATAACACCTGTACGAAGCGAATTAAGATCGTAGTTTGCGAAACCTTCAACACCCAACATGGCGATAAACATGGTGGGTACGCCATACAGTGTTGTACAGCGTTCATCGGATACTGTTTTTAATACGGAGCTTGGTTCAAAGGCTTCACCAGGCATAACCGCTGTGGCACCCGTTACAGCGCACATTAAGGTACCAATCACCATGCCGAAACAGTGATACATCGGTACGGGAATACACACGATATCTTTATCAGTAATCCCCATTGTATTGGCCGTTAGGCGTGCATTATTTACAATACCATGGTGGCTTAATGTTGCGCCTTTAGGAGAGCCGGTTGTGCCACTGGTAAATTGTATGTTGATGGCATCATCAAACTGTAATTGCCCTGCCAAAGTTTGCATGATAGAGACAGCGCTGTCCGTTCCCATCGACATGACATCAGCATAGTTATGCATGCCTGGTGTTTTCTCGTCACCTAACTTTATTAGGGTGTGTAATGCCGGCAACCGCTCGGAAACAAGCTTACCAGCTGCACAAGTAGTTATTTCAGGGGCTATTTTCAGTAGGATATCAATGTAGTTGCTGGACTTAAATTCAGGAGATGTGACTAGAGCGACACAACCTGATTTATTTAATGCATATTCAAGTTCACTACTACGGTATGCAGGATTGATGTTGACTAATATCAGGCCTGCTTTGGCGGTTGCAAACTGAACGGCGGCCCATTCGGCTTTGTTTTGCGACCATATGCCGATACGCTCGCCTGGCTTTAGGCCAAGTTCAATTAAACCAGCTGCAAACGCATCTACTTGTTCTTTGTATTGTTGATAGGTCCAACGAATGTTCTGATGACGACTGATGAGGGCCATTTTATCTGGGTAACGCTGTACCGTTTCATCAAACACATTGCCAATGGTTTTACCCACTAGCGGTACATCACTCACTCCATAATCGTAACTTAGCATACCGATCCCCTTCTTATAGTAATGTTATTAAACTGGATCCCAAGAGAACACATCTGCTGATCTATCCAACGGATAAAAGCTAGATTTTAATGCAGGGATTGCATGTTCCGAAATGGTTTGTGGTGTCCAACCTTCTGATCGGTGCGTAGAACGCAATGGCCGTGATTGACCCATCAAGAATACTTCGTTATTTCTTACTGCGAAAATTTGCCCAGACACATCGCTGGCCGAATCACTGGCTAAATAAACTGCCATTGGTGCGATTTTTTCAGGCGTCATTTCTTTTAATTTATCAACGCGTGCTTTCTCTTCAGGCGTGTTCACTGGTATAGCACCAATCATACGGCTCCATGCAAACGGTGATATGCAATTTGAACGTACGTTGTAGCGTTGCATATCAAGCGCAATGCTCTTAGACAATGATGCAATGCCCGCTTTAGCAGCAGAATAGTTCGCCTGGCCAAAGTTACCAATTAAGCCTGAGGTTGATGTCATGAACACAAAGCTACCGCTTTCTTGTTTCTTGAAATGTTTAGCAGCAAAATGTGCCGTGTTAAAACTGCCATTTAGATGCACATTAATAACTGAGCTCCATTCTTCTGGCGACATTTTATGGAAAATTCTATCCCGAAGAATACCTGCATTATTAACAACGGTATCGATTCGACCAAAGTTATCTATCGCATCCTGAATCATCGCCTCTGCACCATCAAGGCTGGCTACATTATCACCATTAATTACGGCTTCTCCGCCCGCAGCACGTATAGTTGCAACGACTTCTTCAGCAGGGCTTTCGCCCGTTTCTTCACCGCCAACACCGGCGCCTAAATCGTTAACAACGACTTTAGCACCTTCTTGAGCCATCATAATCGCCATTGCTCTGCCAATACCTCGGCCCGCACCTGTTACTAAAACCACTTTATCTTTCATCATCATATTTATTCTCCAATATTATGTTCTTGTTGGGTCCGGCTTTAACGTCCTTTATAGTCGCCTTTTCTTTTTTCGAAAATAGAGTTCATCGCTTCACGGTGATCATCTGTTCTGTGTGATACCGCTTGCATAACGGCGGCCATTTGTAGATGTGTTTCTAAATTCGTATTTTGGCCTTCGCGCATCAGTTGTTTTGCCATTCGTACCGATACTGGCGGGTTTGCAGCCACTCGTTTCGCTAGCTTTAAGGCTTCGTCCATCAAGTCTTCGTCTGCAACCACTTTTGATACTAAACCGCATTCCAGCGCTTCTTGTGCACAGATGGGGTCGCCAGTAAACGCCATTTCAGCAGCTTTTGCTAAGCCAACTGCACGAGGTAGTAACCACGCACCACCGTCGCCAGGAATAATGCCAAGCTTTACGAAACTTTCAGCAAAACGCGCACTTTCGGCAGCAATTCGCATATCGCACATACACGTTAAATCGCAACCTGCACCAATCGCTGGCCCGTTAACTGCCGCAATAATTGGCACATCAAGTTTTTGGAACGCCAGTGGAATCCGTTGAATGCCTTCCCGATACCAGTTAGCCAACTCGTGTGGCGTTTTGTCTGATTCAGTCATTTCAGCACGAATTTTTTTAACATTACCACCCGATGAAAAAGCAGGGCCATTACCGGTAAGAATAACAACACGTACATCAGGGTTTGCTTGTGCTTGTTCAGCTAATTCGACCAGTTCTTCGATCATATTACCGTCTGAAATTGCATTACGCGTTTCAATAAGATTCATCCGCCATATGGCGATGCCGTCAACTAATTCACTCTCTACTGCTTTTGTCACACTGCTCTCCTATTCACCTGTTTGTGTTGTTAACCAAGGCCATAAACCATCGGTATTTAGTTTAAGAGAATATTCTCCTAAACGTATTGACCAGTCTTGTTCATTGCCATATTCATCACGCCACGACCATAAGCGGCGGGTGCTTAACTGTAAGGGGCATTCATGAGTAAAACCAATCGCCGCATGTACCGCATGTGCTGTTTTTGCGGCATAGCCGGCAGCCTCAGCCGTGGTGATTTTTGCACAGGCAATTAGCTCCCACTCTTGAGGTGTGCCAATGTGGCCAATAGCGGCATCGACTGCGCAGTTCGATGCACTGGTCAGCTCTGCTTGCACAGCCAACTGTTGCTGCACGGCCTGAAACTTACCAATTTGACGCCCAAATTGTGATCGCTCTGTTGCATATTCCACGGTTCTTTCCAATACACGTTGAAGTGCGCCGGCTGTCATTACCGATTTGCCTAACGCTAACCAGCTTGATATTTGTGAGGCTGTTATATCGTCACTAAGTCGCTGAGCAGCATCTAACGGGTTAATGTTTAATTGCACGTCATCACGTGGTTCACCAGCCATATTTTGTGATGTGATAACGGTGTAATTTTCACGCCGTATAAGGTTAATGTATGTGTTTCCATTGGATGTGAAAACAACAACTAAACCCGCTGCATCACGTGCCCACGGTACACCGGCTATTGATATAGTGTCGCCAACAGGTTCGTTATCTAAAACAACCGGTATCAATAGCTCATCTGTTATTGGCATGCCTGCTTGTGACAAGACATACAAGCCAAGTAGCGGCTCCATAATCGGTATTGGTGCCGCATAGTAGCCTGCAAGTCGCATAAGCACGTAACCGCCTGCTAAGCCGAGCCCAGTACCGCCATTCTCTTCTGTTAAGGTGGTTCTAAACCAACCATCAGCAAGAAAGTCATTCCATAATTGAATTGGAAAAGCGCCTGCTTCCATGCTGTCATAGACATCGGATTCTGAGAAATCTTTAAATATGCGCGTTGCTGATTCTTCGACTAATTTAACTAAATCGTTCATCGTAATCCAAGGCCTCTTGCAATAATGCCTCTTAAAATTTCACGAGTACCACCGCGTAGCGAAAATGAGGGAGATTTTAGAATAGCATCTGACAACAACCTCTCTACACCCTGCTTAGCATCTAAACGAGCCTCAGTAGAAAGAATAAGCCGTAGTGCATCTGGCACTTCTTGTTCAAAAGAGGTACCTAGGTCTTTGACAACAGACGCTTCATTGACCGGTAATTTCCCTTGCTGAAGTTGATTGGCAACCGACAGTGACATTTGCCTTAAGACCATTAATCTAGCCGTAAATTGGCCGATAATCGCTGCCGCATGTTGCTGCAGCTCTTTTGCGCGAAGAATTTCAACAGCCGCTTCAAGCAATCGATAACTACTTAAAAAACGCTCTGGCCCACTGCGTTCAAACGCAAGTTCCGCCATCACCTGATTCCAACCTTGGTTAACTTCACCAATCACACGAGTGTCGGGTACAAACACGTTATCAAAGAAAATTTCATTGAAGTGTTCTTCACCGGCCATGTTTTTAATCGGGTTCATCGTGATCCCTTCATGGTCTAAATCAATAATGAATTGGCTAAGACCTGCATGCCGATCTTTTGTTGGCGCTTCGGTTCGGCACAACGTAATCATTTGTTGGCAGACGTGTGCCCAACTCGTCCATATTTTAGAGCCGTTAACTAACCAGCCTCCATCAACGCGTTCAGCACGCGTTTTAATAGATGCCAAATCAGAGCCACTATTAGCCTCACTCATGCCGATAGCAAAAAAGCATTCACCACGGACTATTTTAGGTAGGAAGTGTTGACGCTGTTCCTCCGTTCCAAAACGAAGTAATAATGGCCCACTTTGTCGATCCGCAACCCAATGCGCACCAACTGGTGCACCAGCGGCCAATAATTCTTCAATGACCACATAGCGCTCTAGGTAACTGCGCCCACCGCCGCCATATTCAGTTGGCCATGTCATCCCAAGCCAACCTTCAGCTGCAATTAAACGGCTGAATTCTGGATTACAAACTGACCAAGAATCAATGACCTCTCCGGGTGGAAACGTGCCTTGATTAGCAAGAAAACGCCTCACGTCAGAACGTAAGGCGGCCTCTTTTTTGCCTGTTAATACAGGCTCAAAATTTAAACGTTGCAAACTGAGTAAACCTTTTGCCGATTAAACAGCAGTGTAACCGCCATCAACTACCATTTCAGATCCATTCATAAAGGAAGAATCATCGCTGGCTAAATGTAAAACCGCATAAGACACTTCACGAGGTTGAGCAGGTCTATTTAAGATAGTTGTGCCCATAATCGCTTGGCGAACTTCCTCATCACCGTGCAATAAATCCTTAGTCATAGGTGTGTCGATAACACCAGGATGAACTGAGTTAACGCGAATATTGTATTGTGCGTAATCTACCGCTGTGGCTTTAGTGAATAACCTAACTGCACCTTTTGTTGCTTGGTAAGCAGCTGATACTGGCGCCCCAACAATGCCATAAATAGATGAAATATTAACGATAGAACCACCGCCTGCTTTTTGCATGGCGGGTAATACAGCTTTCGTACCAAAGAAAACACCTTTAACATTAATATCAAAAGTACGATCCCATTCTTCCGTGCTTGTTTCTTCAACTGCTTTAATAATTAAGATGCCCGCGTTATTAACAAGCACATCAATTTGGCCATGTTTAGCAACAATTTGCTCAACAACACTAATCCATTCGCTTTCATTGGTTACATTAAGCGGTAAAAACTCCGCTTTGCCACCGGCTGCATTAATGGAATCAGCCGTCGCAACTCCTTCTGTTGTGTTCATATCCGTAACGATAACGGTAGCGCCTTCTTCGGCTAATAATTCACAATGTGTGCGACCCATGCCCATTGCGGCGCCTGTGACCAATACTATTTTTCCGCTTACTCTTCCCATGTTGTTCTCCTGCTGTAATGTTCTTTTTATGTCGGTTTTTATATTAATTTAATCAGTATGATTTTGGCATACCTAATACATGATGGCCAATAAAGCTTAATATCATATTCGTTGAAATAGGTGCGATTAAATACAGCCTTGCCTCGCGCCACTTTCGTTCAATATCATATTCAGTTGCGAATGCAAATCCGCCGTGTGTTTGCATACAGGCTTCACCAGCATTCCAGGCCGCTTCAGCACATAACATTTTCGCCATATTAGCTTCTGCACCGCATGGCTCATCGGCTTCAAATAGCGCTGCTGCTTTTCTTGCCATTAATTCAGCGGCTTCAATTTCCGCATAGGCTCTTGCTATTGGAAATTGAATACCTTGGTTTTTGCCAATTGGCCCACCAAAAATCACACGTTCTTTGGCATAGTTTGTTGCTCGGTCGATAAAGAACCGCGCATCACCAATGCTTTCGCCGGCAATAATCACTCGTTCTGCATTCATACCGCTCATGACATAGCGAAAACCTTTGCCTTCTTCACCAATCAGCGCATCAGCAGGTATTTCCATATTGTCGAAAAACACTTCAGTTGTGTTGTGATTGATCATCGCATCAATCGCTTTTATTTCCATGCCATTGCCCACCACTTCACGCATATCCACCAAGAATATGGATAAGCCATCCGTCGGTTTAGCGACATCTTCAAGCGGTGTAGTACGAGCCAACAGCAACATTAAATCAGACTGAAACGCGCGGCTTGTCCAAACTTTTTGGCCGTTAATAATATATTTATCGCCTTTTTTAACCGCTTTAGTGCGCAGTTTTGTTGTATCCGAACCAGACGTTGGTTCTGTTACAGCAAAGGCTTGCAACCGTAATTCACCGGTGGCAATTTTCGGTAAATATTTTTGTTTTTGCTCTTCGCTACCATGCCGCAACACGGCACCCATAATGTACATTTGTGCATGACAGGCAGAGGCAGAACCACCGGATGCATGTATCGTTTCCATAATCACTGCGGCGGCTCTTAATGGCAAGCCAACGCCGCCGTATTCTTCTGGAATTAGTGCAGATAAAAAACCAGACTCTGTTAGTGCGTTAACAAACTCTTCAGGGTAAGCACTTTCAGCATCTAACTTACGCCAGTATTCGCCCGGAAAATCGTCACAAATCCTATTAACTGCATCGCGGATATCCGCATAGTCATTGCCTAGTGGTATTGATAATTCAGTCATAATTATTTATTTTTATGTTTAGCTTTTATAAGTATCGTTGTCGGCACCCAACTCAGGTGCTTCGTTTTGTAGTGGAGGCCGTTTACCGTTAAACATAATAGGTAGACCAACCAACTTCATGGCATTTTCAACAGATTCTTGAACAATACCCAAAGATTGCGTTTGTGGGTCGTTAAGCACCTCATCAACCATTTGAATGGGTGAATTAGGGATACCTATGTTATCCAGTTTTTCACGCCAATGCGATCGCGTTTCCTTAATGGTAATGGCTGTTATCAAGCGGTTTAATTCAGGTTTGTTTTGAAAACGTAATGGGTTCGTTTGAAACCGCTCTTCTTCTGTCCAATCGGGATGACCCAATACGCTTTTTAACAGCTCAAATAACTTATTGTTTGGTGCAGCAATAACCAAGAAGCCATCAGAACATTCATACGCTTGATAAGGTGCAATACCTTGAACACCAGAACCTTGTGGTGTCGGTAATTCACCTGTGGAGTGGTAACCTGCCATGTGATAGGTCATCCAACTTAGGGCTGTTTCGTATAATGCCGTATCAACAATGCAACCTTCTCCGGTCTTTTGACGGTTAAATAAAGCAGCAATAATGGCAATAGCACACCACATGCCTGTGCCCATATCAATAGCCGATGTACCGATTCTTACTGGTGGGCGCCCCTCTTCACCATTTAATCCCATCAAACCACTGTAGGCTTGCATTAATGGGTCGTAGCCCGGCTTGTCCGCCATTGGGCCGGTTTTGCCAAAAGCCCAAATATTACAATACACCAGCTTTGGGTTTTCTTTGCAAATTTCATCGGCGCCTAAGCCTAATGAATCAACTTTCCCCGGGCGCATATTTTGCAATACCACATCGGCTTTGTTAATCATTTCATTTCGCAGCCACTCTTTATCTTTAGGGTCGCTTAAATCAACGGTGACTGACTTTTTATCACGGTTTAATGCTTGAAACATCGACGAAGTACCGTTCCAAAATGGAGGTCCCCAATGTCGACAATCATCACCACGGCCTTCAGGTTCTACCTTAATAACTTCCGCGCCCATTGCCGCTAAAATCCATGTACCAAAGGGTGCTGCTACACTCGTTCCAATTTCATAAACACGAATGCCTTTAAGCGGCCATTCTGCTATTTGTTCTTTAACCATTTTCAACTCTACAATAGCCCGTTTAACGAGCAAATTATTTAACTATTACACCCAGCAATTCACTGGCCAAAAAACTACCTAACACTTGTTATAATAAACGTTTTTGTTTTAAAAACGCAAGTGATTCTGGGTTAACCATAGAAGATAAATCTCCCGGCTCTTTACCTAATAATAAAGCTTTTACAACCCGACGCATCACTTTCATGGTGCGCGTTTTAGGTAAGTCTTCAACAAACACAATTTGTTTGGGTTTATATGATTTACCCATTTCGGTAATCACGGCATTTATCAGTACTTCGGCTAAAGCAGATTCATCATTTTCATCAGGTTTAGGCACACAAACACAAACAACGGCGGAACCACCTACTTCATCTGGTACACCTACAACAGCAGCCTCAACAATTCTATTTGTCGCCAATAATGGGCCTTCAATTTCAGCAGGCCCTGTTCTTTTACCCGCTATTTTCAAAGTATCATCAGAACGACCCAGCACATACCACATGCCATCATCATCTTTAACTGCCCAATCACCGTGCACCCAAATCCCCGGCAGGGTTCGCCAATAACTATCAAGGTAGCGTTCTGGGTTATTCCATAAGCCACGCGTTAATCCAATTGAATGATGTCTCAACGCCAGTTCACCAACTTTACCAATCGCTATAGTGTTGCCTTTTTCATCAAGAATATCTGCACCCATCGCAGGAATAGCTGTATTGAAACAACACGGCTTTAGAGGCCGCAAAACAGTACAGCCCAAGATGCCACAGCCAATTTCTGTACCGCCCGTGAGGTTCAAAATAGGAACGCGTTTACCGCAAACCTTATCAAAGAACCAAAGCCATGCATCGGGGTTCCACGGCTCGCCCGTGGTGAGCACAACTTTTAATGATGAGAAGTCGTAACGAGACACATGGTCTTCTTCTTGACTCATAAAAATACGAGCGATAGTCGGCGCGAATCCTAACCAACTTACTTTATATTCATCGATAAACCGCCAAATTCGACCAGGGTCTGGATAATTCGGCGCTCCCTCACCCATGATTAATGTGGCACCGGTATAACTCACGCCCATAATTTCTAAAGGGCCGACAACCCAGCCCATATCACTCATCCACAGCATCCGGTCGTCTGATGACAATTCTGACAATACGTGCATATCAAACATGCCTTTAATCATAAAACCGCAATGTGTTTGCACTGTCCCTTTCGGCATCCCTGTTGTGCCCGATGTGTAAACCAACATCATCGGGTCTTCAGCATCCATCACTTCAGTCTCGCAATCAATGGGCATATTTTTTGTTAAAGCATGCCAGTCATAGTCACCCTGTTGTTTTGTTAACGCCAAATTCATGTGGTCAAAAACAATGACATGCTCTAGTGATGGAACCTTTTTCTTGGCTTCATTAATGGTTGATTTTAGGTTAACGGGTTTCGACCGTCGCAAGGTGCCGTCAACCGTAATCACTGCCTTTGCTTCACCATCATTAAGGCGAACAATAATAGGTTCTGGGCCAAAGCCAGAGAACAAAGGGATGACCATGCCACCCATTTTTATAATCGCTAAAAAGGCTACTGCTACCTCTGGAATCATTGGCATATAAAGGCCAATAGCATCGCCTTTCTTAAGCCCTAATGAACGCAATCCATTGGTTAACTGGCAGACTTTAGCATCGAGTTCTTTATAAGTAAGGGAGCTTTTTATCCCAGCTTCAGTTTCATGATGAATAAACGGCTTATCCCAAACATCCGTGCCTTTGTGTTTGTCTAGGCAATTGAGCACCATGTTGGTTTTGCCGCCAACGCACCATTGCGTCCATTCAATGCCTTTACTGGCATCTAATACTTTATCGTACGGTTGGTAGAATTTGATGTCTAAAAAATCAATCGCGGCATTCCAAAACCACTCAGGGTCTTCATCAGCTTTACTTAACAGCTCGTCGTAATCAGCTAGGCCTGTCGTGCGTATAAACCTCTGCATTTGAGATATTGACGTTAATTCGTCATTTGGCTCCCAAACGGTATTGGGGTACGGTTTAAACTCCATAATGCTCTCCAAACAGTTATGTCATAAGCCTGTATGCGTTAAGATTGGCTTGGCTGACGACATGAAAATATATAAAAAAACCCGTTTCCCAATTTAGTTATTTAGAAAACGGGTTTTTAATCGGCTTTACGTTACGTTATTAACGATAGTGCAGAACCATAAAATTATCAATTTCGATACGTTTTTCAGGCGGGATAATCACCGTCGTCATTGGGTCTCTAATAATAGAAGGACCATGAATGATGTTACCCGCTTTTAGTTCTGACATTTGCCATACTTTAAAGTCATGGAATTCACCTTCATGGCTAACTTGACGTGTTTCCACATATGCCGCCTCAGGTGGCGTAACGCCTTCAATTTCATGCTCAATAATTTCGGGCATGGCTTTAGGTGCAACAGCTTGTACAAACACTTCTGTTATTGCATAGCCTGCGTCCGGGAATCGGGCACCATCAGGGTAAATATTGGTGTACATTTCTTCAAATGCGGCGATGATTTTATCAATGTCTTCAGGGCTTTTTGCAGAACCCTCATCCAATAGCGTTTCGAAACTTTCAAGCTGTCCCATGTAGCGGCCATAAAAACCGTAACGGTATTCAAGCTCTTCAGAATCAATGCCTTCAGATGCCATTTCAGCGATAGCTTTCGCTTCAAGTGAACGCCAAGCGCCGTCAATTTTATCAGCAACAGCCATTTTACCTGCATCGTCTGAACCATTAGGAATAGATATAACCACACCCATATGATAACGATGTAGGTATTCTGCACAGGCACCACCAAACGCTGAAAATGCAGCTGCGTAAGGGAAGGTAATAACGTCAGCCAAATCAAAGTCTTGTGTATAACCCCACATATGGACGGGGCCAGCACCGCCATAACACATCATCGTAAAGTCACCCGTGTTATAGCCTTTAGAAACAAGAATGGCTTTGGCAGCATCGCGCATTTGTGCATTAACGACTGAAAGGATTCCTTTGCCAGCTTGGTAAATATCAAGCCCGAGTGGATCTGCAACCACCTTTTTTAACGCTGCTTTGGCCTTTTCAACATCTAACTTTACTTTACCACCCAAGAAGTAATCAGGGTCTACATAACCCATAGCAACGTTTACATCTGTCACTGTTAATTTATCGTATTTATAACAAATACCCACCTCAGCACCAGCACTTTCTGGGCCTACATGTAAGCGCTTATATTCATCAATCCAAACGGCCGAACCGGCGCCAGAACCAACCGAATCAATGGCAACCATTGGCAAGGCCAAACGGTGGCCAGCAAAGTCAGGGTCCTTCCGAATAGACAACATATTATTAACGATAAGGCCCACATCAAAACTAGTACCACCCATATCGGCGGTACACACATTTTTTAAGCCTAATTTTTGGCTCATCACTTGAGCTCCCATCATGCCGCCAATAGGCCCTGAGATAACAGTTTCATACAAGCGTGGGTATTCAACATTAACCGCACCGCCATACGACAATAAGGTAAGCAAACGTGCACTATAGCCATCTTCAATCGCTGTTTTTTCAACATCCGCAATGGTTTCGCGTGTGTGTTCTGCTGCAAAACACTGGAGCAGTAAACTTTTTAAACGATTGTTTTCTTTGCTGACCGGCGCAATGTCCGATGAACATACAACAGGAATATCAATACCTGCATCTTTAAGCATATCTAATGCAACGCTTTTCGCTTTGTGTTCATGGCTTTGTTCTATATATGAATTAATGAACAAAATACCAATCACCTCAACGTCAGCTTTGATGAGCTTCTTTACTCCTTCTTTGATATGTTTTAAACACAGCGGAACCATAACAGTACCAGGGTCAATGTGTTTGCCCATGAAATAGCTGCCACCACTGATACGCTCACTCACACCATGAACATTTTGGCGATCAACCATCGGCCTCGTATGTTTGTGCAATTGGTTATGTAATATTTCAGACTGTGTTTGCCCTAGATAGGTTAGCCCACCTTCCATAATAGACATATCTTCAAAACCACGCGTGACTAGCAAACCTACTTTTTTGCCCGTGCCCGTTAGCAGTGTATTAAGCATACCTGTACCGGCATAAATACTAACCGATGCATTTTCATGCGCTTCTCTGGACGTAATACCAATACTTTGCGCCGCGTCTTCTACAGATTCCTTATAGCTGGCTGCTTCATCTTGTTTGTTAGTAAGCGCTTTGCCCACGGTGAATGTGCCATCATCTTTTACCAAGATGGTGTCGGTCATTGTGCCGCCCGCATCAAGGGCTAAGATGTATTTTTTATCTTTTTGTAATTGTTCTTTAGAAACTGACATGTGTTCTCCTAAATTTTTATACCCAACAGGGCTAGATTTGCTTGAAGGTGCTTAAAAGCACACTAACCTAGCTCAAATTTATAGTGCAGCTAAAAAGTCTGCTGTTTTATCTTTAAACCAATCAGGCGATTCGTCAGCCAATGGTTTATCCATCATTTCTCTATAAAACCTATCAAGGTCGGGGAAAGATTCAAATATTAGCGGGTAACCGGGCGGAACAATTTCAACCGCTAATTGAGCAGTGCAGCCAGGGCAATAAAACTCACGAAGTTCCATCCATTCTGGATCGGGTGCCGCCGCAGCTGGATAGTAAACCTGTTCCATACTATCTTGAGTATCACGTGTTCGAATATCAGTATGTAATTTCCAATTGACGCGATAATCGCCATATTCATGCCCACAATCACATTTAACAATGCGTTCAGTTCCATTCATAACGATGTACAAATGGTCATTTAAACGCATTAATATTTTATTATCCCACGTGACTTTTTCTTGCAAAATATCCAAGTAGGTCCAAAAACGTTCTGGGTCTTTCTTGGTCATGCGCCTCATTTCATCCACATCAATATCTGAAATTTGACCTTCAACTAATTGTTGTAATAAACCTTTATCAACTACTTCCATTTTTTTCTCCTAATTTTTAGCTATTTAATAACGTTATTTAAATTTCAAAATCATCGTCTAATTGCCAAAAATTTCTGTAATGTTTGTCATAGCCCGCAAAGCTGGTTGAACTGCGATACATTTCCAAAAGCTCTTCCCTTATTGTGTGAGATTCAACTTTTGCCTTCTGTTCTTTCCACCATTCAACAGCCGGTTTAGAGTCTGCTTTACGGCTTGCATACAGCGCGTCTTGCTCTTGCTTAGTTGCTGCTTCATCCATTGTCACCATGCCGTCTTCATCTTTTGTAGCAACAACGCCATACATTGTTTTTGCAAAATCTTCAGGTAATTGGCCAATACGGATATCTTCTACAACCGAGCTGTTTTCTCTTTCAAGTGGGTCACCCCAACCGCCAGAGGCACCAGCAGCGTTAGCCCACAAGTCGTTATCACCCATTGATTGTTCAGGAGGATCATATTTCCATGACGTAATATCACCGGTTAATTTTCCTTTAGCCGCGTATGCCAGCACTTCACCAGCTGTGGTTGGTGTATCGCCATCTGCTTTAATCAAGTCGGGGATATTCGTGTTCAACGCTGTTACCGTTATCACGCCAGGCGCAGGGTAACCGCCGTTCATACCTGAGGATAAAAAAGTCGTCATTGATGTGGCAGAGCCACCACGAGTAATGCCTAAGCGCTGCCCTGTTTCTTGCATCCAGTGGACCGAGCTTTGGCCTACGCCGCCACGATATTTACCGTGCCCACAATAACCAGGCTCTAACTTTCTACCTAAATGGTGAAGCGGTGGAATTAAATATTCGAATTCTTCTGAGTTACCTACATTGCATAATTGAGTGTGTTGTGCCCATGTGCATGGGGTGCCATCTTTAAACGGATATGCGCCCATTGCGCCGCCGCCTACCCACTCAAAATTAGTAAACCCATAGGGCGTTCCGTCTTCTAAAACACCGCTGCCTTGTACGCCATCCCACGAATCTTCAGGAGCAAACGCTTCTTCCAAATAACCACGCATAAAGAAGTTTCTGTGTATTGCGCTGGATGAGAGGCATTGCATTTGCATGGATTGCGCCCAAATATTGGCGCACGCGGCAAACTCAGTGTCTGGATTATAAATACTGCCTTCATGGTAAATACTTTCAACGTTCATATTCACCCCAGCACTGGCTTTACAGCTATGAGCAAATGTCGTTGTTATGCCTAAATACAAGCCCACATCAGATCCACCTGGATAGCCATTAAACCCATGGTAACCCCAACGTGATGATCCTTCCGTATCAAAAACAATGCCGCCTTTTTCATCTTGGCTGAACATCGTATGGACATGAAGCATTTCATTTTTATCAGCGTGCTTCCAGATTGTTTGCTGACCCTTAAGCATTGAAATTCTAAAACAACTCCCTTCATAACGACCTGGAATAAGCGTTGAGCGCATATTGTCTAGAATCATTCTACGACTTTCTTCAATAATTTCTTTACACGCTTGCTTGTAATATTCAACACCGTATTCTTCGGCAATTTCATGGATAGAACCGTGAATCATTGAACAGCCCGCTAAACGCATTTTGTCATCTAAAATATTCATTGCGCCAGCACGAGTTCGGCGCATCCAAAGGGTTTCCCACCATTTAGCTTGTCGTAAATTTTCACCTGTTTTCATGGGAGGAAATACAAATCCATCCATAAACGTATCAACTGTAAACACAGGCCAACTACCCGCCTGCGGTGCGCCGGCTTCCATAATATGGTTAACCGAACAAGCCCATGCAATCACTTCGCCTTCAACAGCAATGGGGACTAACGTATAAGTGTCGCCAGGGTGTGGTGCGCCAGATGTTAGAGGGTCATCTGTACCAAAAACATCACCATCGTTGATGCCTGGGTTGTCTTCAAAGTCATTATCAATCATGTGTTTGATTGAAACAGGGAAAGCCGCACAGTGGGAAATAAACCCAAGTGACATCGCTAGCGTATCACCTTCAGCCGTGGCCAATGCCCAAACTGACTCACCCATTTCACGCCCACCAGGGCTAGCAGCAACATACCGCGCTTTTTCCCGAGCGGCAAAAACAGCCGATTGTAAACGTGAGAAAAACTGTTCGTATTTAATAGGGTCTTGGTCTTTTAACGTAAGCTCTTTTGTCCCCCAATAACATCCTGTTTCATCATATGTGGTATCTCTTTGGCTCAGCTTGTATGCCAAGGTTTTTTCTAATGGAAGACCTAAGCCTTCTTTCATTACAGTAGCCATAATACTTTCCTCCTCAGGATATTATTTACCAAACAAGTGTTAGTTTTACACGGCAACAATACTAAATACAACCTACAACCTACAACCTACAAATTTATATTATTCCCAATATGTAAAAACCAACTTTTCTATAACGCAATACATTATTAATATTGCTAAAACGTTTTCAATTAATTTATGGTGTTAGTACAGCTCGGCCTACCACCTTACCTGCCTCTAACTCATTTAAAATGTCATTAGCCGAATCAAATGGGTATTCTTTTGTCGGCAAACTGGGTACTTTTCCATCAATGGCTAATGCCATTAATTCTTCAAATTCACCCAGGCTTCCTGCGTAACTGCCCATAATAGTGACAGCTTTTACGGGTATTAGGGGCAATGGCCAAGGTGCCGCACCGCCAAACAGGCCGACAATCACTATGTTGCCACCTTTACCAACAGCATCAAATGCTAAACCTGAACTGCTTTCAGCACCGACTAAATCTATAACCGCTAAGGCAGGGCCACCAACGGCTGCTTGAACTTGAGCAACAGCATCATCGGCCATGCCATCAACGGCAGCACCAGCACCAGCTTTAACCGCTGCAGTGCGTTTGGCGGGGTCTAAATCAACAACAACTGGCGGCAAGCCACCCATCGCCTTAACCAAGCCAATACACATTAAACCTAGACCACCCGCACCAATAATAACAACGGGTGCTTTTGTTAATGTCGCTTCAACTTTTTTAAGGGCTGAATAGGTAGTGAGCCCAGAACATGCGAGTGGTGCTGCTATGCTAGGGTCCATATCACCCATATCAAATAGATAACGAGGATGCGGGATTTTTACATGGTCTGCATAGCCACCATCTACTTGCAAACCAATGTACTGAGGCGCTGCGCAATAATTTTCTCGGCCATCCAAACATTGATGACATTCCCGACAGCCTTGCCAAGGAAAAACGACGTAGTTTTTGCTGGTATCTAACTCACCTGCATCTGGGCCTGCGGCCACAACAATGCCAGCGGGTTCATGCCCCATCACGCGTGGTAACTTCATGCCGCGTTCAGCAAAACTGAGTGTTTTACCGTGTCCTAAATTGTAGCAACCTTCACGAATGTGCAAATCTGTATGACAAACACCATTAGCGGTTACGCGTAATAACACCTCGGTTCCCGTTACCGTCATATCCGGACGGTCTTCACCGATAACATCTCCACCAAATTCATTTAAACTTTGACAACGCATTTTATTCCCCTACTTTAAATTTCACTTTGACTAACAAATTTCACCATACGATAAGCATCTAAGCCTTCGTAACCACCTTCGCTGCCATAACCAGATTGTCGACGGCCGCCTAATGGGGAATCTAAAAACACGACAGGGAAACCATTAATGCCAACTTTGCCAGAATCTAAATCAATTGATGCTTTATCAGCGGTTTCTTGCGAACCCGTGAATAGGTATGACGCTAAAGCAAAATCAGTGCTGTTTGCTTTGCTGATAGCATCATCATAGGTGTTGAATTTATTAATGATGGCAACAGGGCCGAATGGCTCCTCTTTCATAATTCTTGCATTATCTGGTACGTCAGCTAACACGGTAGGCGCGTAAAAATACCCTTCTCTATCTAACGGCTCTCCGCCTGTTAATAAGGTGGCGCCTTTTTCTACCGCATCTTTCACTAAGGCATCAACGGCTGGAACACGACGAGCGTGTGCTAAAGGCCCCATTTGTGTATCTGAGTCTAAACCGTCGCCTACGCGTAACGCAGCAAATTTTTCAGCAAAGCCTTTAGCAAAAGCAGCATGAGCCGAATCTTGTACATAAAAACGTGTTGGAGAAATGCAAACTTGCCCTGCATTCCTACTTTTCGTGGTAACGGACAGGTCCAATGCTTTTTCAATATTGGCATCATCAAAAACTAAAACAGGCGCGTGCCCACCCAGCTCCATAACGCAAGGTTTTGCATGTTTCCCCGCCATTGCAGCAAGCTGTTCACCGACTGGGGTTGAGCCAGTAAAGGCAACTTTACGAATAACCGGTGATTCAATCAACCGCTTGCTAATAAGCGCAGGATCACCCAGTAATAAATTAATAACACCTGCGGGTAAGCCAGCCTTATCTAAGGCTTGGACAACGGCCATAAATGAAGCAGGGGTTTCTTCAGCCGGTTTAACAACAACCGAACAGCCCACCGCTAAAGCAGAGGCAATTTTGCGTGTAGCCAGTGATGCTGGAAAATTCCATGGCGCAAATGCAGCAACGGGGCCAATGGGTTCTTTGCGTACAGTCCTATCAATAAAGCCTGGCATTCCATCTAGCGTTCTATCAACCGATTCTTCTGCAGCGTTTGAACACCACTCCAGTAACATCGCACAATTTTCTACTTCTGCCACGGAGTCTGCTAACGGCTTACCTAATTCGAGTGTCATATGACGTGCAACATCAGTCGCTTGCTCACGAAGTAACCCGGCGGCTTTATGCATAATCGCTTTACGTTCAGCATGTGGCGTTTTTCGCCAAATTTCGAACCCTTTTAGGGACGAAGCTAGCGCGCAATCAATTTGCTCGGCAGTCGCCATTGGGTGCAAACCCAATACTTCGCCATTAGCTGGGTTTAACACCTCACCCTTGTCTTTTGTATCTTCTATCCACTCACCATCTATATATAAAGCGAGTGTTGCGTAATCTGGATTTTGCATAATTATCTCTTTTAAAATAGGTTATTTATAAACCGAAAAAATTGGCTATTTTGCTAAACAAACCGCGTGGTTTATTTGCTAGTTCAGCTGGTTTCTTTTTAAAGCTAAAGTTTTTATACCCGTCGCTAACTTCTTCAGCTAATACATTTCTGTAATTGCCTAGACCACCAAGGTAAAACATAACCGCATGCGCTTTCCCGGGAATGTTGGCACCGAAAATCCACGATTCTGCTTTAGAAAATAACGTCATATTGGCAATTTCTGAACAGGTAGCACCCCAAGAATCTTCAGCATCTTGATTGGCTTCAACAACCGCTTGGTCTGTTTTCCGCAGATGTTCAATAAGATCGGAAATCCAGTCAACCTGCGTTTCAATGCTTGGAGGTAAGTTCGTGAATGGGCCGTTAGGGCCAAGAATCATGTGCATATTGGGGAAGCCTGCATTGGCTATGCCTAGGTAACTGGTTGGCCCATCGGACCATTTATCTTTAATTTGAACGCCACCTCGGCCACGAATATCCATGCGTGTATAGCTGCCATCAACGGCATCAAACCCTGTTGCAAAGATTAAAATATCCAGTTCATGTTCTTCGCCACTTTCCGTACGAATACCGGTTTGTGTAAATTCTGCAATCGGGTCTGCTTTTACATCAACTAATGCCACATTATTACGGTTGAATGTTTCGTAATAACCGGCATTACATAAGGGTCTTTTCGCATATAAGTCATGCGGCGTGAGTTTCGCCGCCATCTCAGGGTCTGTCACTGTTTCAGCAATTTTCTTGCGTACAAAAGCCGCCGCTTTCTCATTTGCTATTGGGTCCAGAGCAATGTCACTGAAAGTTTCAAACATATAGCGGAAACCACCGCCGTTTTCCCATGCTGCTTCAAACACTTTGTCGGTTTCTTCTTCTGAAAGGTCGGCACATGGCGTGGTGCTTTCTTCAAATCCAAATGCAACACCCGAACTAAAGACTTGCGCCCATCGTTCATCGTAGGTTTCTTTTATTTGGTTTAACTCTTCCTCCGCTAGCGGGCGATTCCTAACGGGAACAGAGTATTGAGGCGAACGTTGAAAAACTGTTAAATGCCCTGCTTCCGGCGCAACGGCAGTAATAAACTGTTGCCCTGTTGATCCCGTTCCAATAACACCAACTCGCTTACCCGTGAAATCAACACCATCACGAGGCCAAGCGCCTGTGTGATAAGTTTGTCCTTTGAATAAGTCATAATCCTTGAATTTTGGTATATTCGCAGCGGACAATAACCCAAGCCCTGTTACTAAATGTTGCGCTGTTACCTTATCTCCTTGGTCGGTTTCAACATCCCATAAATTGGTTTGTTCATTAAAAATGGCTTTCGTTACTTTAGTCTCAAATTGATAACTTTTTCTTATATCGAAACGGTCTGCAAAATGGTTTAAGTACTCCATAATCTCTGGTTGAGTGATATATCGGTTTTTCCAATTCCATTCTTGGAGCAAGTCTTTATCAAAGGACAAACAATACACAAAACTTTCGGTATCTGACAGCGCACCCGGGTAGCGATTCCAATACCAAGTGCCGCCAACATCAGAGGCATTATCGTAAGATTGAACGTGCATACCCAGCTGATCACGTAGCTTGTGTGTCATGTACAAACCACCAAAGCCAGCACCAACGACGACAGCATCAAAATCTGCGCCCGGCATTTGGGTTATTGATTGATCTTTTTTTACCATCTTGCTTCCCCTCTATCTCAAATTTTATTTGCTACTTTGGCCTTTATACCAAGCGGCTATTTTTTTAATTTCGTTATCAGCCTCTTCTGCGCGACCGGCCAAGAATGGGAACACGTGCTGCATGCCATCAACTACTGATAATGTTGAATTAACACCGGCATCACTGGCCATTGCATGCAGGCGTCTTGAGTCATCTAACAAGGTCTCATCACTACCCGCATTCATATACAGCGGAGGATAATTAGAAAAATCCGCATGAAGTGGGTTTGCAAGTGGGTCATTAGCCGCACCATTTTCACCTAAAAACATACCCGACATTGCTTCTAGAACCGGGCGCTTTACCAAAGCGTCTGTTGCTTCATTTGAATCGAGTGTGGAACCGGTTAACTCCATATTTAGCCAAGGTGAAAAAGCAATAACACTGCCCGGGAGTGGTAAGCCCAATTCGCGGAATTTTAGTACTGATGAAATAGCTAAATTCCCTCCGGCTGAATCACCAACTGTCGTAATGTTGTGCGCTTCAATACCGCTAGAAAGTATTGCTTTGTACACCGATACGGCATCATCAATTTGCGCAGGAAAAGGTGCTTCTGGCGCTAAGCGGTAATCCAAAACCACACTAATTGCACCCAATGCCTTTGCTACATGCCCAGCTAACTTTCGATGGCTGGAAGACGACCCAACAACAAACCCTCCGCCATGTGTGTATATCAATACTTTGTTAACATCTGCATCTACCGGTAGTGCCCAAATAACATCAACCCCTCCTACGTTATCACTTTTGTAGGTGACACCTTCAGGCTCTTTCGTAGGCTTTTCCCATTCATCAAATACATCGCGCATATCATCAAGCGTCATGTTTGGGTTAGCCACCATTCGGTCTGTCCAACTTTGGTATAGGTCACGCAAAAAGTTAGATTCAATTGATGCCATTTCTATTTCCTTTTAAAAATTAAATTTGTTTTTTATTTAACAATATCTAAAAATGACTGCGGAACGGCGACCGGTTTTTTCGCTTCGTAGTCAAAAAATACCAAGCCTGTTTTAGCAATCGCAACAACCGTTCCTGTCTCTTTACAAGACATACGATAATACATATCGCAGCCCTTAGATGAAAAGTCGCCCAGTGTTATCTCAACCGCTAACATCTGCCCAAAATAGGCTTCAGCTTTATAGTTAACACCAATATCCGCCATGATGATGCCGTAACCTTCCACATCTAATTCGGACATATTGTTCGCTTCAAAAAACTGAGCGCGCGCCTCATGCAATAACGAGATAACACTATCGTGAGCTAAATGGTTGCCAATGTTAAGGTCTTTTACCCGAACGGATAATTCGTGCGTATACAGTGTTGTTTCTGGATAAATGATAATGATTCGTGCCATGTAATGTACTGCCTATTTAGTTAGTTAATATTCATTTGACTATACTTAAAAAAAGTATGTCAACGCTAAAAATTTTAATCCGTTTGTTCTCGGTGCTTTTCCCATCAATCTAGAATATCCTTCGCCATGCCATCCATACCAGCTTGGTCAATACCCATTGGAAGAATCATATATTCTATTGGCAACTGACATAATTTAAGCATCATCAAATGGCATCAAATAAATGGTAGCTTACTAGTCATTTATGTCTTCAATTAATGTAGATTAGAAAACATAACAAGTGTTAGAATTAAACACAAGCGTTAAAATTAAAATTGAAGTTTGTTCGACTACATTTATCTTTCGAAGACTTCTATTACTGTAAACCTTCACAGGAGAAAACATGCCCTCAAACGATGCGTCAGCCATAGAACAAGAAGGGCCAGATCAGGCCTACCGTTCCAGATTAAAACAAGGTATTTTTGCACTTCCAAAATGTAAAAGCTGCAATGAACTTCACTTCTTCCCTCGTGTTGTATGCCCGCATTGTGGTGAATTTGAACTTGAATGGCAGACGGTATCGGGCAAGGGTGAGGTCTATTCAACCACCACTATTCGCCGCAAACCTGAGCGTGGTGGTAATTACAATGTTTGCCTCGTTACTCTAGAAGAAGGCCCGCGCATGATGAGCCGTGTAGAAGGCGTGGATTCTGAACTAGTGGAAATTGGTGACCAGGTAATCGCTTCAATTAACAATGATGACGACGAACCGTTTGTTGTCTTTACACCCAATAAGGAGGGCTAAACGATGGCTCATGAATTAAGAGGTTCTGCTGCCATTGTTGGTGCCGGTTTAGCCGGTTGTGGTGAAGCACATGGCAGAATGCCATTGGATATTCTTGCTGAAGCAACACATAACGCGTTGGATGATGCTGGCTTAAAACTCAGTGATGTTGACGGCCTATTTACGGGGTCTTCATACCACTTTATGCCCACGCTAAGCACGGCAGAATATTTAGGCATTAAGCCACGTTTTTCTGATGGCAGTATGGTCGGTGGATCATCTTTTGTTGCCCATACATTAAACGCTGCTAGTGCCATAAAAAATGGTTTGTGCGAAGTAGCACTCATTTGTTATGGCAGTAACCAACGCACAGCCGGTGGCAAACTAGCCACCATGTCTGAACAGCAAATTTACGAAGCACCCTATAAACCACGTTACCCGATTAGCTCATACGCCTTGGCTGCAGCGCGGCATATGCATCAATACGGCACAACCCGCGAGCAAATGGCTGATGTGGCCGTGGCTGCGCGTAAATGGGCACAGTTAAACCCAGCCGCGTTTGCTCGTGATGAGTTAACTCGGCAAGATGTGCTTAACTCACGAATGATCAGCGACCCTATCTCTTTATTAGATTGCTGTTTAGTCACCGATGGTGGTGGCGCTGTTATTATGGTTTCTAGCGAACGCGCTAAAGACTTCCCGAATAAACCCGTTTATTTATTGGGCACAGGTACTGCTCATTGGCATCGTCAAATCACTCAAATGCCTGATTTAACCACCACAGCAGCGCTAGATTCTGGCAAACGCGCTTTTGCTATGGCCGGCCTAACAAAGGACGATGTTGACGTTGTTGAACTTTATGATGCGTTTACTATCAACACCATTCTATTCCTTGAAGACCTTGGCTTTTGTGCCAAAGGCGAAGGCGGTGCGTTCGTAGCAGACGGTAACATTGCACCAGGTGGTAGCCTTCCTGTTAACACAAATGGTGGCGGCCTGTCTTGTGTGCATCCTGGCATGTATGGCATTTTTATTCTTATCGAAGCTATTCAGCAATTACGCGGTGAATGTGGTGCTCGTCAGGTTAAAAACCCCGAGGTCGCTTTAGTGAACGGTAACGGTGGTGTACTATCAAGCCAAGTAACCACAATTCTTGGCACAGAGGCTGTTTTATAAATGACTAAATCTTCTTTAGATGGCATTAAAGTCGTCGATTTATCACGTGTTTTAGGCGGCCCATTATCCACCCAAATTTTGGGTGACCATGGTGCTCAAATTATTAAAGTTGAACCGCCGGCAGGCGATGAAACACGTGGCTGGGGTCCTCCTTATCACGAACGCGGCAGCGCCTATTATGATGGTGTAAATCGTAATAAAAAGTGCATCGCATTAGATATGCGCCAAACGGAAGCGCACGAGATTCTATTTAGACTGCTGGAAGATGCAGACATTTTAGTTGAAAACTTTAAAATCGGTACGCTTGAAAAATGGGGTATCGGGTTTAAAGATGTGCTGCAAAAGAAATTCCCAAAACTGATTCACTGTTGTGTAACAGGTTTTGGTAGCACAGGCCCGTATGCAGGTTTCCCAGGGTATGATGCTGTTGCCCAGGCTACCTCAGGATTAATGAGTATTAATGGTGATCCTGATCGCCCACCTATTCGAATGGGTGTACCGATTGTTGATTTAACGACGGGTATGAACGCTGTCATCGCAATTCTATTAGCCTTACATGAACGTAAAAGCTCTGGGTTAGGGCAATCCATTGAAGTCAGTTTATATGACACGGCTGTTAGCCTTATTCACCCTCATGCGGCCAATTGGTTTTTAGATGGAAAGCCACAAAATAGAACTGGCAGTGCCCACCCTAATATCACACCCTATGACTTGCTTCCAACTGCTAATGGTTACTTATTTTTGGCGATTGGTAACGACCGACAATTTGCTGGTTTATGCAAAGCCCTAGGCAATGAAAAAATGGCAGCAGATCCACGTTTTGCAATCAATGCCGATCGTGCACGTAACAGAGCGGCCTTACGCAAAATACTTGAAGATTTGCTCGTTGATATGGACGGCAAAGCACTCACTCAAGAATTGTTAGAAAAAGGCATCCCTGCTGGCTCTGTTCAAACCGTTCAAGATGCATTACAACATCCGCAAACCATAGCACGTGAAATGGTCGTTCAAGACGGTGAATACAGAGGAACTGGCATTCCCATCAAATTATCAAGAACGCCCGGCAAAATACAGTTTAAACCGCCACAATACGGTGAAAATAACGCTGAAATATTATCCGCTGCGGGCTATTCTGAAGAAGAAATTGAACGTTTCAAACAGATGCAAGTAACACTTGATAAACCGAAAAAATAATATGCCCTCTTACCCTGAATCAATCCGGATTATTGACGTCTCTCCTCGCGATGGTTTGCAAAACATCAAACAAAACGTATCCACCGCCGATAAAATTGAACTCATACATCGCTTAGAGCAAGCCGGCGTAAAAAATATTGAAGTCGCTAGTTTTGTTAGTCCTAAGTGGGTGCCGCAAATGGCGGATGCATCTGACATCCTTAGCCTACTCGACTTAAACAGTTCAACGAACTACTCCGTTTTAACACCTAACCTAAAAGGTGTGGAGCGTGCTTTAGACAGTGGTGTTAAGGAAATTGCTGTTTTCTCTGCGGCCTCTGAAAGTTTCACCCAAAAAAACACCAACTGTTCTATTGATGAATCATTGCACCGTATTGAAGAATTAATGCGGCCTGCCATTGCCCAAAATGTGCGTGTACGTGGTTACGTGTCCTGTGTACTAGGTTGTCCTTATGATGGCGACATTGCCACAACAAAAGTGGCCAGTCTAAGTAAAGCTTTGGTCGACATGGGTTGCTACGAAATTTCATTGGGTGACACCATTGGTATCGGCACACCCATCAAAGCAAAAGCGATGCTTGACGATGTGCTTAAGCTCGTACCAGCAAACCAAATTTCATTACATTTTCACGACACACGCGGCCAAGCACTTGCAAACCTACTGGCTTGTTTAGAATATGGTGTCGCAACCATTGATTCATCGGTTGCAGGATTAGGTGGTTGCCCTTATGCCAAAGGCGCATCGGGCAATGTCTCAACTGAAGATGTGGTCTATATGCTCGATGGAATGGGTATTGAGACAGGCATTAATCTTGAAAAATTAGCCGAAGCAGGGCAATTCATTACTCAACAACTCGGCATCGCTAATAATAGCCGTGTCGGCAACGTTTTAAAAAACTAATATGAATAAACAACTTTGGGCGCCTTCTCAATCTCGCATTGAGAATTCGCAAGTTTGGCAATTTGCACAAGTTATTAACAAACGCTACGACCTTTCCCTTAATAGTTACAGCGAATTGTACGATTGGTCTATCGGCAATATTCCAGAGTTCTGGCAAAACATTTGGGAAAGCAATGACGTTATTCACTCTACGCCTTATTCATCGGTTGTAGACGATATTCATAAAATGCCAGGCGCTACTTGGTTTGCTGATTCGCGTTTAAACTTCGCAGAAAATTTACTGCGTTTTCGTGATGACCGAACCGCTGTTCATTTTTGGGGTGAAGACCAAATTAAATCACAGCTCAGCTATGCAGAACTTTATACCGAAGTTGAAAAACTAGCGCACAGCTTACGTGAAATGGGCCTGACCAAAGGCGACCGTGTCGCTGCGTTTATGCCTAATATTCCTGAAACCCTTATTGCCATGTTGGCGACAGCCAGCATTGGTGCGGTATGGTCATCCACCTCACCTGATTTTGGTATTAAAGGTGTGCTGGATCGCTTTCAACAAATTAACCCCAAAGTAGTGATTGCTGCCGATGGCTATTTATATGGCGGCAAGTATATCAACACCTTGGATAAATTGAATGCCATCATTGAATCCCTTCCCTCTGTGGAAGCGGTTGTGGTGGCAAAGTATGTTGAGAGGCCCGAACTAGCGGCTATTAATAATGGCGTCTTTTGGGATGACTTTTTAGCCAAAGAACCCACGCCATTAGTCTTCGAACAACTGCCGTTCGATCACCCTTTGTACATCATGTATTCATCAGGCACTACTGGCTTACCCAAGAGTATCGTGCATTGCGCTGGCGGCGTGCTGCTTCAGCACCTTAAAGAACATAAGTTGCATGCGGATATGAGCCGTGATAAGACGCTGTTCTATTTCACCACCTGTGGTTGGATGATGTGGAACTGGTTAGTATCAGGCCTTGCGACTGGCGGTGCTATTGTTCTGTATGACGGCAACCCGTTAAAACCAGATAAAAGCATCTTGCTAAAGATGATTGATGAATTAAACATCAACATTTTTGGTACCAGCGCTAAATATATCGATACGCTGGAAAACATGGGTATAGCGCCTAAAGACTTATCTGACTTTCCTTCATTAGAAACTATTCTTTCAACAGGCTCTCCCTTGTTAGAAAAAAGCTTTGATTACGTTTACCGTGACTGGAAAGAAGATGTATTGCTCGCTTCCATTTCTGGTGGCACCGATATCGTGTCCTGTTTCGCGGGTGGTGTGCCTTGGTTGCCGGTTTACCGTGGCGAATTACAATGCTGCATGCTGGGGATGAAGATGGAAGCGCTGGATGAAAATGGCCAAGCTGTCATTGGTGAAAAAGGCGAGTTGGCGTGCAGCGCTGCATTCCCAGTGATGCCTATTTATTTTTTAAATGACGATGGCGGCAAAAAATACCACGACGCCTATTTTGACGTGTACCCAAACATATGGTGCCACGGCGATTATGTTGATATCAATGAGTACGGTGGCGTACGCTTCTTTGGCCGATCAGATGCCACCCTAAACCCAGGCGGCGTACGCTTAGGTACAGCCGATTTATATCGCGTGGTAGAAGCGTTACCTGAAATTTCAGACTCGGTTGCAGTAGGCCAACGCTGGGATGGTGATGAACGCATCATTTTGTTTATTATGTTAAATGATGATGCCGTGTTTAATGACGACTTACAAAGCACTATTAAAAAAGCCATTAGAGACAAATGTAGCCCAAGACATGTACCCGCTCTAATTATCCAAACTAAAGCGATTCCCTACACGTTAAGTGGCAAAAAAGTTGAATTAGCAATTAAGAAGCTAATTCATGGTGAAGTCGTTAAAAACAAAGATGCTTTATCTAACCCAGATAGTTTAGATTTTTATCAACAGCTGACATTTACTTAGAATATAAGCAAAAACTGATAAAAGTCACTGGCATAAATCTAAATTAACTTTAGAATAATCTTTTTATCAAAAAGCAAAGGTGTAACTCTCATGGCAAGAAGACAGGACAGATTAACAGTTGAAGACGTAAACGGCGCATGGGCGATTATTCCAACGCCTGCGATTGATACAGGTGACCAATGGCAAACTGAAGACAGCGTAGATTATGACGAAGTCGCTAAAGCTGTTGAAGGCCTAATTACTGCTGGTGTTGATGCCATTATGTGCCAAGGCACGTTTGGTGAAGGTGCTACGCTAACGTGGGAAGAAAAGAAAAAAATGATGGAAGTGATGGTTGAAACTGCCAATGGCCGTGTACCGGTTTTTGTTGGCGTTACCACCATGAACACTCGTGAAACCATCCATCAGTTGAAACATGCACGTGATATTGGTGCAGATGGCACCATGCTTGGTTTGCCGATGTGGCAACAAATTGATGTAGCGGGTGCTGTTCGTTTTTATCAAGACGTGGCTGAAGCGGTTCCAGAAATGGCGATTTGTGTCTATGCCAACCCAGAAGCTTTTAAATTCGACTTCCCTGCTCCATTTTGGGCGCAAGTTGCAAACATTCCACAAGTTATCACTTGTAAATATATCAATATCGGTCAATTACATTTGCATACCTTGGTGTCACGTAAGCAAATTCGTTTCTTACCATTAGAATTTGACCACGCCGATGCGGCTAAAATGGACCCTGAGTTCCATACAGCATTTTGGTCACCTTGTGCCTGCACAGGTCCAGAATTAACTATTCTCTGGCGTGACAGCGTTAAAGAGTCCGTTAAAACAGGTGATTGGTCTGTACCGAATGGCCTATATGAAAAAATGATTCCTGTATTAGCCAATCTATTCCCGCCGGGTGGCTTTGCTGAATTCTCGCGTTACAACATTCAGTTAGAAAAAGAACGCATCAACGCTGGCGGTTGGATGAAAGCAGGCCCTTGTCGCCCTCCTTACCAATCTGCTCCAGCAAACTATTTAGAAGGCGCAGCTAAAGCCGGTTCTGGCTGGGCTGAATTAGCTAAAAAGGTAGTTGACGGCACACTGTAAATGCCCCGTACCCCTTTGCATACATTAGTTATGCAAAGGGTGTTTTTACCCGGTAAATTTTACTTGTTCGGGCTTAAATACAACTGTTCGCTTGCCATTTTCAAGAGAAAACACAACATCACCTCCTGTAGTTTCGCACATTAGTTCTTGTTTCGATTTTAAACGCTGCGACTGTCTCGGTGGAAAGGCTGCAGGGCTAAATAAAGCAACGTTGATTCCAGCGCTCTCATCTCTGGCAGAGATAAACTCAAAACCTTCAATATTCGCGCCCCTCATTTTACTGCCTAATGTTTGTGTTTCTTGGTAAGAACTTGAGTGTGTCAAGACTTTCCTCATGTCACAAAAAGGTTCAGACTGTAGTTGAACGCCTTTTTGTATTGAATAATTAACACTGAATATGCTGTGTTGCGTTATATACGCGTGCTCAGGCGGCCTTGTCATTCCGCTCCAAAATAAAAAACGGTAGTATGCAGCTTCTGCCAGCACTGTCTCTCTATTATGCGAACCATAAAATAGGCTAGGCTCTGTTTTCTTTCCAAACCGTGAGCCATGTAATAAAGGCGGGTAACGAAATGGTGTCAAAATTAAGTAATGGGGCTGTTTTTTTAGCACCTCTACTTTCGGCTTTGTATTATCAATAAGTTGATTCAGAGTTTCTAAGTCACCCAAATGATCAACAAGAGTACTGGTCGCTGCTTGTTCCTGGCTCTCTACAATTTTAAAAATTTCATTTTCTAACGGTTGTACAGGTGCTTTTTCGAGTAGCTTTTGCCATTTTATGCTCAAACCTTCCCTCTCATTGCATCAATATATTCTAAAACCTTATTTAACCCACCTATCGTTTTTATTTGCTCTGCTGGGATGCCGCTTAAATGCTTATTTTCTGTATGCATCCAATGTTGCATATCAGCATTTTCACCACCAACCAAAACAAACAAACCTCTATAACAGCGAATGAACATCAGCGCTAACTCACCGCTCTTACTATTAGGGTCAAGCCCTCTATTAAGCGAAGTTCTATCTTTGCCAATAACTTTACCAATATCAGCTTTAGATATTTTTAAACTCTTTGCAGCCCTGCTTAAAGCAGTAGATAGAATAGTTGCGGGATTATTAACAATGTTTTCTGCTAAGCTCATATAAATCATATTTTTTTGTGATGCATATATAGAATGTAGTTAATAAATGATGAAAATGCAACAAAATATAATCGCTATGATAATACCGTGTTTGTATAAAATATTAAACTTTTACACGTGCCAAGCCCTTCCAGTCGGTTGTATATTGATTTGACCGATTGATAGGTACCGATTGCCATAGCTTTTTATTCCCTACTGCAGCCAATGTTAATTGCTTATCAAAACGTTGGTTAATCTGATCTAAAGTTACCATAAGCTTTTCGCTACGTTCATCTGCACTCGGTGCGAATAAATCGTGCTGGATTGCCGTGCTGGCTTTTGAGCTTGTAATATCGCCTAGCACTACGCCTGCTTGTTGGTACTGATAGCCTTCTTTATAAATACTGGCCAGTAATTGTTTAGTTATTTTCAGCAAGTCTCGACTATCACTCGTCGCTGATTTTAGTTTGTAGTGCACCGATTTTGAATACGACTCACTGTTATCAAAGGGGCTGGTGCGAATAAACACGCTAACTTTTCTAGCTAAGCCCTGTTGCGCACGCAGTTTCTCGGCCGCACGTAAGCAAAATACGCTAAGGGTCTGCGCTAAATCTTGCTCACTCGTTAACTTATCTCTAAAGCTTCTAGAACAAATAATTTGCTGTTTGGGCTTGGTAGGCTCAGCAAATGGCATGACAGGGGTACCTTGTAGCTCTTGTACTGTTTGCGCCAAGGTTATATTGAAGTGTTTTCTGATGGAACCTATGGATTGAGACTGTAAATCCCAAATCGACTCGATACCCAGCGCGTTTAACCTTTCAGTTAATCGACGCCCTACGCCCCATATCTCATTAACAGCGGTTATCTGCATAATTTTTTTTCGTTTAACGGCATCACTAATATCAACAACCCCACCTGTTTTAGGCCATTTTTTAGCGGCATAGTTTGCTAATTTTGCTAGTGTTTTAGTGGGTCCAATACCTACGCCAACGGGTATACCGACCCATTGCGATAAGCTATCTTTAATATCATGCCCTAATTTCGTCGGTTCAAGGTTGGCTCTATCTAAGTCAACGAACGCTTCATCAATAGAATAGACATCTATGGTTGGTGAAAAAGCAGATAAGCTATGCATAATGCGCGCGGATAAATCAGCATATAATGGGTAATTAGAAGAAAATAGCTGAATATCATGCTGTTGGATAAGCTCTTTCACCTGATGGACAGGTACCGCCATTTTAATACCTAAATCTTTAACTTCTTGGCTACGCGCAACAATGCAGCCATCGTTATTGCTAAGTACCGCAACGGGCTTATTTATTAAATCTGGACGGAATAATCGTTCACAACTGACATAAAAATTATTGCAATCAACAAGGGCTATATTTGCAGGCATTTAGCTGCTTTTTCGACGAATTTAGACATTGTGGATAACACTGGTCACAACACCCCAAATAACCATCTCTGCACCCTCATTCAGCGGTATGTCTGGGTACTCGGGGTTTTCAGGGGATAGTACCAACTTGCCTTCTTTGGATCGTAAACGCTTAACGGTTAATTCGCCATCTAATGCGCATACAACCACTTTGCCAACGTTCGCGTTAACTGAACGATCAACAACCAACACATCCCCTGGGTGTATGCCCGCACCCAGCATAGACTCGCCTTCTGCACGAACAAAAAAGGTGGAGGCTGGTTTACTGATAAGCAACTCATTAAGGTCGAGTCTTTTTTCTATAAAATCATCGGCTGGAGATGGGAAACCCGCAGCAACACTGGCTCCGTAGAAAGGAATGGAAGGTATAGGGCCATCTAAATCCGGCAAAAAAACATCTGGATGATTCATAATCTCTTCAGCCGTTTGTTTCTTTTTATGTTCGAGCAACTCAGTAACAGTCGCTAACAAGCTCTCTGGAACCCTAACGGCTTTTGTGGGTTCACCATACACGGAGGAGCCTTTTTTGCGCCCTGCTCCAGGCCGTGAACCGCCTCGCTTAAATGTGTCTTCTGTCATTGCCGTTACCTTTTATGAAATTACTTTTGATTAGTGTACATAAATCAAAAAAAATAGAAAGGTGTTTTAAAAGTTACCCACCAAATCTGTGGATAACTTTGTGTAAAAGTCGCGTGAAAATGGAAATTTTGAGTACTGGCTTGGACTTACAAAAACTGTTCAAACTTTGAACAATACACCAAGTTAAATAGGGCAATCAATAACAGTATGCTCTTGAACGCCCAGCCCTTCTACCTCGGCAATAATTTGGTCACTTGCATTCAAAAATTGCGGCGGCTTCATACCTAACCCTACCCCTTCTGGGGTACCGGTAAAAATCAAATCACCGGGTTGCAGGCTCATAAATTCATTAATATAGCTCACTAGTTTTTTAACTGAATGAATCATCGTGTTGGTATTGCTGGACTGTTTACGTTCACCATTTACATCCAAGCGTACGTTGCACGATTGGTACTGCTTAAATTCATCCAACGTGACGAAATACGGCCCAATCGGCGCAAATGTATCTGCACTTTTGCCCTTCAACCACTGCCCACTGCGGTGCTTTTGGAAATGGCGTTCAGATATATCAATGCCAGTACAAAACCCAGCGATATGGTCTTCTACTTCATCTTCGGTAATGTATTTAGCTTCTTTACCAATAATAACGACCAGCTCTATCTCCCAATCCACCTGAGAGGCGTTCTTAGGGCGCATAATTTCATCAAACGGGCCATTTAGCGAACTAACTGCTTTCGTGAATAGCACGGGCTCATCTCGCTGTTTAGAGCCAGTCTCTTTGATGTGTTTGTCGTAATTCAGACCAACAGCGATAATTTTTCCGGGGTTGAGCAAAGGAGCACCGATTCGTTCGTACTTATCAACGAGAGGCAATGCGTTAATATCAATGTTTTTTAACGACTGCAAGCGACCGTTCGCCAAAAATTCCGAAGAAATCACTTCGCAAATACCGTCTAACGAACGAATATTCTGCTCCGCATCAAGTAAGGCCGGTTTTTCCTGCCCTTTTAGCCCATAGTTTAATAGTTTCATTCGTAAAAGCCCTTTGTCATGATGTGATAGAGTTCGAACCATCACGATGGGTCAAATCTATTAAGAGAAGGATAGAGCATTCTTTGTTTAAATAGCACGCTAGTTAAAGGAATAAAACTTTTCCGACTTTTTAAGTTAAACTTAGAACATAGCTAATAACCTTAAAATAAAAACAGCTACTTAATGAATTCTAATAACATCAATATCTTGCTGGTCGATGACCACGAACTTGTTCGATCAGGTATCGAGTATCTTTTAGATGCAGACCCAGACATTACTGTTATGGCAGTTGCATCATCCGGTGAAGAAGCCATTGACCTGTCAGAACGGCTGCAACCAGACGTTATCCTGATGGATTTAAACATGCCCGGCATAGGCGGCTCCGAGGCGATTAAACGTATTGTTAGAAAACAACCGCCAGCAAAAATTATTGCACTCAGCGTATACGACGATGGTCCTGTGCCTCAACAATCCATCACGTTAGGCGCAAAAGGTTACATCAACAAAGGCTGCCCCGTTGATGAGATGATTAAAGCCATCGTGATGGTATATCAGGGCAAAAGCTATTTATCATCTGCCGTCGCGAGCAACCTTCTATTCAGCGCACAAAAGCCCGATGAAAATGTATTTACTCGGTTAAGTAGCCGAGAATTACAAATCATCAGTAAAATTGTTGACGGACATGCCATCAGTGATATCGCAGACGCCTTAGCAATTAGCCCTAAAACAGTCAATACCCACCGCTATCGCGCACACGAGAAACTAGGCGTCAGCAATGATGTTGAGCTCGTTAGGTTGGCCGTTGATACCGGACAATTAAAAAACATCTAATTATTTCAGTTTTCCGCTCGTTTTAAACCGAGTCATAGGGTAAAATTCGCGCTCAATTTAATTGCCTGGGTGGTGAAATTGGTAGACACACGGGACTTAAAATCCCGCGACTTTAACGGTCGTGCCGGTTCGATTCCGGCCCCAGGCACCATT
>LWDU01039419.1_pt1 | contig 41866 bp, 34 predicted proteins | sample 727161 | NCBI WGS metagenome assembly LWDU01 (sample SAMN04566230, study PRJNA314399) | hydrothermal vent metagenome | isolation source: deep sea hydrothermal plume seawater | place: Mexico: Gulf of California, Guaymas Basin | collected 2004-07-11
GCGATGGCCGAGGAATGCCGCGGGGAACCTCGGTTCTAGGGTTCCAGCGGAAGCGCGCATCCAATCCCACTCGAAAACGCTATACAGAGTCCAGAAACTTTGCTGGCGACCCATGGACGGGTCGCTTGTGGCACAGGGCTCTACCGAGGCACGCCGTGGCGTCTACCCCAAAGACACAGACAACCAAACCAAGCAAGAGCGCGAACACAGCTGAGCGCCGTGCTGACGTGACGCGCAAAACGAAAGAGACCGACATCCGCCTCGAGCTCAACCTCGACGGCAGCGGGGTCTATCAAGTCTCGACCCAAATCCCGTTTTTCGACCACATGCTCGAATCCTTCGCCAAGCACGCGTTGTTCGACCTTGCGTTGAACGCGACCGGCGATATCGAGGTCGACTTTCATCACACCGTCGAAGACGTGGGGATCGCACTCGGGCAGGCGTTTCGCGAGGCGCTCGGGAACGCGTCCGGGATTCGCCGCTATGGGTCGTTTGTTCTGCCGATGGCCGAAGCGAAGGTCGAGGTGGCGCTCGACGTGTCCAACCGTCCGTTCGTCGTCTACAACGTCGACATCAAAAACCGAATGGTGCGCGACTTCGACATCTCTTTAGTGGAAGACTTCATGCTTGCCTTCGCGCAGCACGCAGGGCTAGACCTGCACGTCAACCGAAGTTACGGCGATAGTCCGCACCACGTCGCAGAGGCGATCTTCAAGGGGGCTGCCCGAGCACTGAAGGTTGCGGTTGAGATCGACCCAAGGGTCGACGGGCTTCCGACCGTGAAGGGCGCGCTGTAAGCACCGTTGAACCCATGCCTTTCGAACTGATCCCCGCAATCGACCTGATGAACGGCTCGTGCGTGCGCCTCGCCCAGGGCGTCTACGAGGACAAAACCGTCTACGGTGAAAACCCCGGCGAAGTTGCGGCGGGGTTTGCCGCGCATTCGATCCGTCGCCTCCACGTCGTCGATCTCGATGGCGCGAAGGCGGGGCAGCCCGTGAACACGCCCGCCATCGAAGCGATCGTGGCGGGCGTAGGGCCGAATATCCCGGTACAGCTCGGTGGCGGCATTCGCGACATGGATGCGGTCGCCCGAGCGCTCGACGTCGGAATTTCGCGCGTCATTTTGGGAACGGTTGCCCTGCGCGAACCGGAGCTCGTGCGGGAAGCCGCCAGAAAATACCCGAACCAAATCGTCGTCGGGATCGACGCCCGGGACGGTCGCGTTGCCGTTGAGGGTTGGCTCGACGTCAGTGACGCGCGCGCGACCGACCTGGCGAAGAGTTTTGAGGACGTCGGCGTTGCCGCCATCGTCTACACGGATATTTCGCGGGACGGGATGCTGACCGGTCCGAATCTCGAGGCGACCGTTGAACTGGCGCGCTCGGTGAATATTCCAGTGATCGTGTCGGGCGGGGTCTCGTGCGAGGACGATATTGTGGCCGCTGCCAAGGAGAGTGAGAGCGGAATCGCTGGGATCATCGTCGGCAAAGCGCTCTACACGGGGGCTGTAGACCTCCCGGCCGCTCTTTCGGCGATATTGGCCGTCAAGGGCGCCTGAGGACGCCCTCTCTCGAATCCTGTCTTCGAATGCAGAACCAGGCTGCAAATCGGACCGGGAATCGGTCCGAAACTTCTGCGTCGACTCCTGCTTGAGCCGGCAAGCTCACTGCGCTAGATTGAGTCTCTTGCGCCGGTCACCTCGAAACCGCCCGTTTTGGCGGTATTTTTTTTGGCTGGAGCTTTCTGGCTCGCAACCCGAAGTAGCCAGACCCGGAAACAGATCAATCGTCGCAGCTGTAAGCGAAGCAGATCGGCCAAGAGCGCGATTCGCGCAATAAATCGAATCATATCGCTGCAATTTCGACACGAAATTCAACTGGGAACCACTTACTAAAGACTTAGAATCGACCGGCGGCAAGTCCGCGGCGACCCGAGTCAGGAGCAAAAGCGCGCATGACCGTGATCAAAGTCAAGGACAACGAATCTTTCGAACAGGCAATGAAGCGATTCAAGAAGACCTGTGAAAAAGCTGGCATCCTCACCGAGCTGCGACGCCGCGAGTTCTACGACAAGCCGAGCATTAGCAAGAAGAAGAAGGCAGCCGCTGCTCGTAAGCGCGCGCTGAAGAAGTTGAGGCGATCGTCTTAAGTGTTCCGTCCCCATCCGTGTGCCCATAAGGGTACAGCGGGGTCCCGGCGCTAAGCGTCGCCCTAAGTGGGGCACCCGTGGGTCGAATTCCAGAAGAGACTATCCAGGCAATTCGCGATCGCATCGACATCGTGGCTTTGATCGGCCGCTACGTCGATCTCAAGAAAGCCGGCCGTAACCACAAAGGCCGCTGCCCCTTTCACGAAGAGAAGACCCCTTCCTTCAACGTCAACCCAGACCGTCAGATCTTTCATTGTTTCGGTTGCCAGGTCGGTGGCAACGCGATGAAGTTCTTGATGCTCTACGAAAACCTCTCCTTCCCTGAAGCCGTTCGCACGCTGGCAGGCGAATGCGGCGTCGAAGTCCCCGAGACCAATTCGGGTGATCGCGGGGTGTCGGAACAACTCTTTTCGGCGAACCAGCACGCGCAGAGCTTTCATCGTCGCGAGTTGTCGGCTGCGGGCGGCTCCGGTGCACTCGCCTATCTGCGCGACCGCGGCATCGACGACGAGGCGATCGAAACCTTCGGCATCGGCTACGCGCCGGATAGCTGGGATGAGCTCGCCGGCGAATTGAAGCGCGCGGGCGTAAGCGAACAGCACGGCATTGAGTCTGGCCTGTTGATCGAACGCGAATCAAAGCCTGGGCAGAAGTCCGGCGGTCGCAACAGCTATGCGCGGCTTCGCGGTCGCGTTGTATTTCCGATCCGCGACGTGCGCGATCGTATTGTTGGCTTCGGGGGGCGAGCGATCAGCCCCGGCCAGGAACCCAAATATCTCAACACCCCCGAGAGCCCGGTTTTTCAAAAGCGCAACGCACTTTACGGGTTCCCAAGTGCGCTCGAAGGGATACGAAAGTCCGGGCGCGCGATTGTGTGCGAGGGCTACTTCGATCGCATTGCGCTGGCTCGTGCCGGGATGACGGAAGGCGTCGCTACCTGCGGTACGGCGCTGACCGAAGGCCATGCACGCGAACTTTCACGCCGTACCTCAGAAATCGTTCTTTTATTTGATGGCGATACCGCGGGTCAAAATGCGGTCGAAAAGGCGCTTCACACCGTACTGCCAGCAGGCCTGCGCGTGCGCGCCGCAATGCTTCCGGCGGGCGACGATCCCGACAGTTTTCTCAACTCGCAGGGTCCTGACGCACTGCGTAAGTTGGTCGACCAGGCCCCCGACGCGATCGAGATCGTGATTCAAAATGCGGTCAAGCGCGGGTGCAGCACACCCGCCCAAAAGGCGGCTGTCGTCTCCCACGTATCGCCGATGATCGCGCTATTTGCGAACCCGGTAGAGCGGATTGAATACGCACGACGCCTCGCGATGGTGAGCGGAACGGATGCCGCGGCGGTCGAATCGGTAGTGCGAACGTCCCAGAGCCAGTCTCGCGATCGAGAACGCCGGATGAACGCTCGCGGCGAACGCACGAACACCCCGGCTCAGGCTCCGCGCTTGGTAGAAAACAAGAGCGAGGGTCGCGAAGAGCAACATCTTCATCTTCTGACAAAACTCGCCTACCTGCACCCGACACTGCTCGACGACGCAGCGCGTAATCGGATCGACGATCTTGTTCCGATGGGTTCGTGGAAAGCGATCCTGATGTTGTTAATTGACGCAGCGCAGGATGGCCAACTCGACGACTCCGGCGCAATTGATCTTGAACTCCTCGAGGACCGTCTCGACAGCGAAGCTTCTGCACGTTTGCGCAGTGTTGCGGTAGACGACTTGGGCGAAGACAGCGAGTCCTCCCCGGTACGCATGCTCGAAGATTTACTCGGTTGGTTTGCAAAGCGACGACGGTCTGCGGACGAAGACCTCGTTACACAACAGCTTCGTGATCCAAACGCAGACGTTGACGATCTACTCGCGAGAAAACAAAAACAGCTCGAAGAAAAGAGACGAGCCGCTTTAGGAGTTCCAAACCCAACGACTCAGTCGTAGCGATCCTAGTGCCAACCACCACAGTGACCTCTCATTGCGAGGTCCGACGTTGATGTTGTCGCGAAACACAAAGCTGAATCTGACTTGAAGCAGAGTGATGGCAAAAGGCGCGCGGTAAGTCCGCAAACCGATTCCATCATTCGACCGTAAGGAGCCTCCCCCCATGGCCTCGAACGCGCCCTCGACTTCCGAGAAAATCGTAGTTCTCGATACGTCCGCCAATCAATCCCCGTCCAAGCGTGCAGCCAAGGTTGTTGCTCCCTCGGAAGAGGAACCCATTGTCGCTTCGGTTCCGCCTGCAGCGGCAACCAAAAAGAAGAAGATGCGCGCCAAGGCGAGCACGGCCACGATGAAGACCAAGAAGGCAGAGGACGGCCCGCGGCTGCGCAAACCATTGAGCGCACCGCGCGCACAACGAGCCGATACCGGTGGCGCGGTACGTGATCCGGTTAGCGTGTATCTGCGAGAAATGGGCCGGGTCTCGCTTCTCACCCGGGAAGGCGAAGTCGAAATCGCGAAGCGCATCGAGTCGGGGATCCACGATGCCGAGTTTGCTGTTCTGGGCAACGCGTGGGGGATCCAGGCGATCGTTGAAATGGGCGAACTCTTCAGGGCAGACGAAATTGGCCTGCGCCAGGTTGTCGACGGACTCGACGGCACCGGTGCCCCGCCCCTGGAGCTGCGACGCAAGCAGTTTCTCGCGGCCATCACCGAAGTCAAGAAGATCAGGACACAGATCACCAAGCGAAGCCGCTCGATCGCCAACAGACGAACCACCGTCGAGACCCGCACGCGACTACTCGCTGAGAACGACGCCGACTATCGCAAAATGCTTACCAAGCTCCGCAAGGCGGGCTTCGCCAAGGCGCGGGTGGCGGAACTTGCGACTTGTTTCCGCGAACTTGGGGAAGTATTCGGTTTACTCGATGGCCGCGCGCAAAAGGTCGTTCGCCCGTTCATGCTCAGTGTCGAACAGTTCGAAGACTATGCTGCAATTGCCGAAACTTCTGGTGCCAAGGGTCGGGATGCTCGAGCGCAGCTCGGCGGCGACGAAGGGCGCATCGCAGAAGCAAACGAGCAACTGAGCGAGATTCTAAACGACAAGCGAACCCTTGAGGCGGACTGCAAGCTCGCCAGCGAAGAGGTTCGCGTTGCTCTCAATTGCTATGCGGAGGCGGCTGATCGCGCGCATCTCGCAAAGGCAGAACTCATCGAAGCGAACCTTCGCCTCGTGGTGTCGGTCGCGAAGAAGTACAACAACCGTGGGTTGCAGTTTTCGGACTTGATCCAGGAAGGAAACCTCGGCGTCATAAAGGCGGTCGAGAAGTTCGAGTACCAGCGCGGCTACAAATTTTCGACCTACGCGACCTGGTGGATTCGACAGGCCATCACCCGTGCGATCGCCGATCAGGCGCGAACGATTCGCGTCCCGGTCCACATGCTCGACAACCTCAAAAAGCTTGTGCGCACGACACGCCAGCTGGTTCAGCAGTTGGGTCGCGAGCCTTCGCCCGAAGAGCTCGCAGCCGAGATGGATGAGCCGCTCGACACGGTGCAGTTGCTCTTCAAAATTGCACGCGAACCCGTGAGTCTCGAAGCCCCGGTCGGTGACGACGACAGCCACCTCGGAGACTTTATCGCAGACGTCAACGCAGAATGCCCGCAGGAAGCAGCGATTCGCGCGAACCTTGCTGACCACACCCACATCGCACTATTGACGCTCCCGCCCCGGGAAGCGCGGGTGCTCAAGATGCGCTTTGGCATCGACGAGCGAACGAAGCACACCCTCGAAGAAGTCGGCAACGACTTCGACGTCACCCGCGAACGCATCCGTCAGATTGAGGCGAAGGCTCTGCTCAAGCTGCGCCACCCGAGCCGCAGCGGAACTCTGCGCAGTTTTCTCAAATAGCCCGCGCTGAATTTCGTCGCGACGCTTTTACGCGAACGTCCCGCCGTCGACGCGTATAATTTCGCCGTTCACGTGAAGTGAGTCGGGGGACGCTAGGAACGCCACTAGCGAAGCTGCGTGTTCCGGCCCGCGCATGGTGTCGAGGGGCATGATGCGCTGAAGCAACGAGGCGTCCGCGCCCTCGGGCAGTTTGAATTCGTTTTGAATGGGCGTGAGAATGCCGCCTGGAGCAAGCGCGTTGGCCCGCATACCTTGTCTTCCGTACTCGACCGCCATGGCGCGAGTGAAAGCGATGACGCCGCCCTTTGATGCCGCGTAGGCGGCGCTCCAAGGCTGCCCCGCAAGTCCGGCCGTCGAGGCCATATTGACGAGTGCGCCTTTGGTTTCGAGCAAGTGTGGGATCGCGGCTTGGGTCATCAAGAACGTGCCCGTCAAGTTCACCGCGAGAATCTGGTTCCAGTGGTCGAGGGCCAGTTCATGGGTGTGATCGAAACGCAGAATGCCCGCGATGTTGCAGAGCGAGTCGATGCGACCGAACTCTTCGATGCAGGCGTTTACGCCTGCTTGCACCGAAGCGGGATCCGACACGTCGAGCCGCACCGCAACAGATTTAGCACCAAGCTCGCGCGCTTCTTTCGCGGTGGCTTCAGCTGCTTGGGTTTGGATGTCGGCGCAAAGAACGGACGCGCCTTCTTCGGCCATTCGGAGAACACTCGCCTTCCCGATCCCCGACGCTGCGCCGGTAAGCAGAACTACCTGATCTGTAAAGCGACCCATACTGAAGTCTCCCTTGGTCCTGCGTGCAAAACCTGCCGCAGTGCGTTGGTCGTGCTCTGTCGCAGGTCGACGAGACTTGAGGTGACCTTGCACCTTTGTCATAGACCCGAAGGCGCCATCTCGCGAGCACCAACTATAGTAGGGTGCGCGAATCACGCCCCTCTCATGCGGCTCGCATTTCGCAATTCGACCGGCACTCCTAGGACACAAATCAGGCGAAGGAATTGAAATGACCGTCAACGATCTTCCGGTTCTTGTGGGGGCCTCTCAGCTCCTCGACCGTGACAGCGAAGCCGCACTGGCCTCGACCCCGCTTCAAATGCTCAGTGAAGTCACCCGTGCTGCGGCGCGAGATGCCGGCCCGAACGACGCCATCCTGTGCGCCATTGATGCGATCGCTCTCGTTGAAGTCCTGGCGTGGCACCCGGGCAATGGACCGAGGCTGTTGGCTGAGAGCGTGGGATGCGAAAACGTATCCGCGGAATACGAATGCCTAACCGGAGGCGAAACCCCTGTTGCGCTGATCAACATGCTTGCTGAGCGCATTTACCGTGGCGAGTCTGAAGTTGCGCTGGTTGCGGGTAGCAACAACATCCGAACGATTCGCAACAAACGCAAAGCAGGCATGAAGATCGGTTGGGAAACCGGGGGCGCGGGCAAGGCAATTCAGATCGGCGAAACGACTCCCGGAAGCAGCGATGAAGAAATTCGCTACGGACTCGATTTGCCTCCGAGCATTTATCCGATATTTGAAAACGCCCTTCGCGCGGCGCGCGGGCTCGACCTTGACCAACACCGTACCGCGATGGGAAACCTGATGAGCCCATTTACCCGAGTCGCAGCAGCGAACCCTGACGCTTGGTTTCCGACCTATCGCAGTCCCGAAGAACTCACGACCGCCACGTCGCAGAACCGGATGATTGGATTTCCGTATACGAAGTACTTGAACGCATTTCTCGACACCGATCAGGCGTCAGCGGTTTTACTGATGTCGCAAGACAAAGCGCGTGCGCTCGGCGTGCCCGAAAGCAAGTGGGTGTACTGGCGCGGAGGAGCGAAGCAGAACGAGGCGCAGTGGTTTGCGAGTTCGCGTTCAGACTTTGCGCGTTGTCCCGCAATCGCGGCATGCCACAACGCCGCGCTCGACCGCGCGGGGCTCTCACTCGCACAGATCGATGCGTTTGACCTCTATTCTTGCTTTCCAGTGGCGGTGTCGATGGCGTGTGAAATGTTTGGCGTCGCCGAAGACGACCCGCGCGGCCACACCGTGACCGGCGGCCTTCCTTATGCAGGCGGGCCCGCGAGCGCGTACTCGCTCCACGCCGTCGCTGTGATGATGGACCGGATCCGAAGCGGCAGCGCGGGCGCAGGCATGGTGACCGGCAACGGTTGGTATCTCACGAAGCACTCGGCCCTGATACTCGCCAATCGGCCTGGAGAACAGACGACTGAGCCCGTCTTTGGAACTGTGTGGAACGGCGACGAGGCCGAAGCGAAGGTTCCCGCCGTTGAAATTCAACCAGAAGCCAACGGTGAAGCACGGGTGGAGACTTATACGATGATCTTTGATCGCGAAGGTCGTCCCGCGCGCGGGATCGTAATCGGTCGACTCAACGACGGTCAGCGCTTTCTCGCCAACACCCCCGACGACTTCGCGCTAAACCAACAGATCGTTGAGAAAGAGTTCATCGGTCAGCCCGGTCGCGTCGTCCACAAAGACGGCATGAACCGCTTCGAACCCACTTAGCGTGGCGTGAACTTTCGTAGCTTGCGTTGCAGGCTTTGTCGGTGCAGTCCGAGACGTCGCGCGGCCTGACTGATGTTCCCCCCGCACTCGTTCAGCACGTATTCGATGTATTCGCGTTCGTGGCGATCGAGGCTCTGGAACTCATCGGGGATCGGCGTCTCTTCGTCAGGTCCACCCGTGATCAACGTATGTTCAAGCTCGTCAATGTCGATCGGCTTGGTGAGGTAGTTGGTGGCGCCGTTCTTGGTTGCCTGCACCGCAGTCGCGATGCTCCCGTAGCCGGTCAACACAACGACCTTTGTTCCCGGAGACCGCTCTTTGATGGACGTGATGGCATCGAGGCCACTGTCCCGGCGCAAGCGCAAGTCGACCACCGCATAGCTAAAGGCGCTTGGGTCGGTGGCTTTGAGCCCCGCGATGTCGGCCACATGGGCCACCGTATAACCTCGATCGCGAAACTCTGTCGCGAGGGTGTCGGCAAAACGATCGTCGTCCTCGACGATCAGCAGGGACTTTTCGTCCTGCTCGGTGGTGTCTGCGCTTACATCGCTCATCCATGACCTCTCTTGAAGATCTTCGCGTGATGGCTATTCAGCTTAGGTTGACGTCGCTCGCCGGAAGGGCGGGAACAGAAATGCGTGCTTCGGCGCCGCCGTTTTCGCGATCTTCCAGCGTGAACTGTGCCCCAACTGCTTCGGTGAGATTATGGACGTAGTAGAGCCCGAGGCCAACACCGTTCAGCTTGGTTGTAATGAAAGGTTCGCCGAAGTGCTTGCGTACGACTTCTGGCCACCCCGGCCCGCGGTCCATGATGGACACTTCGATGCGCTCGCTGCGGGAGTTCACCACAACGTCGATATCGCCCTCTCCCTGCGTGGATTCCCGGGCATTGTCGATGAGATTCAAGATCGCGTGCGAAAATGCGACCGCGGGCAACAGAGCGCGCCGGTTGCTTCGCCCGGTCTCCGTATAATGGATCTTGGGCTCAGATCCCGTCTGATCGGCCTCGGTCGCGCTTTCGCACATGCGCCGCACGATGGACGCGACGTCGACGGGTTCGAGTTGCACGTTTTCGGGTTCGAGTTGGGAGCCCGACATACGGCGCAAGATTTCTTCGCAGCGCTCGAGCGCCTCGGATGCCGTCGCCCAGTCTTTGTCCTCGTGGAGGTCTTGGGTGCGTGCGAGGCGCGCAAGCTTAAGTTTGGCGGTGTTGAGTGGTGTGGCGAATTCGTGGGAAAGGCCGGCCGCTAATGCACCGACCGCGCGGAGGCGATCGACGCGAGTTTTGCGTTCGTTCAAGAACGCGAAGTGCGCTTGAAGTGCCTTCAACGTTCGCGAAAGCCACGCGGCCAAGATCCAAAACGCGCCCGCCACCGCGTACTGGGCGGGGAACAACAAGTACGAGGGCAAGAGGCTGGCCTCGAGGCCTGGCGGGATTTGCGCCTGAACTTGGTTGAACCCAATGCAAGCGAGCAACAAGATAAAGAGGAACACACTCAAGCGTCCCTCGAGGATCAGCGCACCCAGCCCAATATGGACGAACAGGATCGGCATCAAGGGGTTCCACGCACCGCCAGTCAGGGCGAGCAGCGCGGTTAGCGCCACGATGTCCGCAGCAAGCTGGAAGAATACGTGAATCGGGTAGGTCTCGGTTTTTCGCTGGAGTGCCGCCCAGGTCAGGATGTTGAGCAACGCGAGGGCCGCCACGACGGAGAGAAACGCGGGCAAGAGCCTCTGCTCAAGGACTTCAAACTCAAGTGCTGGAATGATCGAAAACAGCTGGGCGCCGAGGGCGAGCCATCGCAGACGCACCACCCACGCGAGGCGCGCGGTGCTTTGGCCGGGGTCCGCCGAGATCGGCGGTTCAAAGAACGAGCGAAGGATGTCGAGCACTAATTTGGTTTCCGTGAGATGTAAAAGACGTAGCCGTACGAACCGTAACTATGGCGCAGAATGTCGATTTCGGTGCGCGACCGTTTGACAACGGCATCGGCGATTTCGTGGTCGGCTCCCTCGAAGCCACCCGCAAAGGTTTTGATTCGCGCTTCGAGGTCACCCTCGTCGTGATCCCACCTGTCAGACTCCGGCAGCGCAAACGCCTCAACGAGTTCGTCGCCTGCGCGCAAAATGACATCGCGATGGTCGCGTGAATGGCACATCTCCGGGTAGTTGGTGTTCTAGAACGCGCGGGTTTCCTCGGGCGGGTCGTTGGAGAGCCAAGTGAGTTCAGTGATGGCGAGGGTACCGCCGGCTCGCAAGTAGGGCGCCATGCCGCGCCCCTGAAGCGAAGCCCATGCATTAGATCGAGCCCTCGCTTCAGATCAGGTCGAAGCCGCGCTCCCGGGTGCGTGATAGACGAGCGGCTCGTAGTGCTTCGGAAATATTTCTAGATGCGTCGACAACGAACAATTTAAGCGCGTTACGCGTTCTCGATCGCGGGGCTTGGGTAGTATTCGCAGCGCCCGCGTCGACCCGACGCCGCGAGCCCGATCCATCATCGGATCCAAGTCACCAACCCGCGGAGAACAACCCAATGTCCGATCGTCCCTTCAAAATTCTCGGCCTTCAACAGATCGCAGTCGGCGGCCTCGACAAAATGGCCCTGCGAAAGTTCTGGGTCGATACCCTCGGGCTCACCCCGGCCGGCACCTACCGCAGTGAAAAAGAAAACGTCGACGAAGACTTCGTGATCGCCGGCGTCGGACCCTTCAAGGTCGAGGTCGACCTGATGCAGCCCCTCGACCCCGAGAAGAGCCCCAAGGTGCATTCGCCTGCCCTCAACCACGTGGGTCTCTGGGTCGACGACCTTCAGGCTGCAGAAACCTGGATGCTCGAAGAAGGTGTCCGATTCACACCCGGCGGTATCCGCAAGGGTGCTTCGGGCCACGACGTTTGCTTCATCCATCCAAAGGGCAACGAAGCGTCGCCGATTGGCGCCGAAGGCGTTCTTGTTGAACTCGTGCAAGCGCCCACCGACGTGATCGCGGCGTTCAGCGCCGCGGCGAACGAAGGCTAATCGATGGCTGGACGAGAAAAACTGAGGCCACGCCGACGTTATGTCTATCTAGCCGTGCTCGCGGCACTGTTTTTATTTGTATGGAGCAGTGGACAGGGTCCTTCGGTGAATGTCGTTCAGGGAAGCACGCTCTTGGTGCAGGTCCGGGGCAACTACGTCGAGGCCGCGAGTCCGACGCTCCTAGGGCGCCTGCTGGGTGACGACGGAAAACCTTTCGTATCACTGCTTTCGCTGTTCGCACTCGCGGAACGTGACGACCGGATCGACACGGTCGTGATCCAACTCGGAAGCACCGGGATCGGCTGGGGGAAGGCGACCGAACTCCGCAATGCGATCGGCCGGCTCCGAGACGCAGGACGCGAAACCGTTGTCATCATGAACGGTGGCTCGTTCTCTGCCAACCGAGCCTATTACATCGCGAGTGCTGCTGAAAAGATCTACGCGGTGCCGGGTTCAGTGCTGCCCGTTGTGGGTCTTGCCGCGCAGTATCTCTACTTCGGAAACACCTGGGAAAAGTTTGGGATCGGCGTCGAGGCGACGAAGGTCGGTCGATACAAGGGCGCAGTCGATATGATCATCGGGACCGAGATGTCCGAGCCCCTGCGCGAAATGTCCAACGCGTTGCTCGACAGCGCGGAACAGCGCTTCGCGAGCGCGGTTGAAGCTTCACGAGGCATCAACCGTGAAGAACTGGCGAAGATCATCGACGCGGGCCCCGTTACGGCGTCGCAGCTACTCGAACACGGTCTACTCGACGGCATCTCGCACGTTCGCCATCTCGATGTGATGCAGCGGGACGTGATTCACGGCAAGGACTACCGGAACGTTGATCCCGTGAGTATCGGCTTCGACCCCAAGGCACAGTTCGCTTTGATCTACGGCAGCGGCAACGTGGTGACAGGTTCAGCAGGGCGCTCAACTTCGGGCGGGCCGATCTTCGCCTCGGACAAAGTGAGCGACGCGCTCTTCGCTGCGTCGAAGAACCCGGAGATCGACGGCATCATCTTGCGAATCGACAGCCCCGGTGGTTCTCCCGACGCGTCGGAGTTTGTCTGGCAAACCATCATGGATGTTCGCGAGACCGGGATGCCCGTCGTGGTGTCCGTGTCCGACGTTGCGGCATCGGCGGCCTACTACATTGCTTCGGCCGCGGACGCGATCATCATATCGCCGGGCGCACTCACGGGTTCGATTGGCGTCTTCTCGGTGCGTCCTAACTTCGAAGGCTTAATGGAAAAACTCGACGTTCGTGTCGAGACACTTTCCCGTGGGGCCCACGCGGACTTCGCGTCAACCCTTAAGCCCATGAGCGACGGCGCCCGCGAACGCATGGACACCATCGTGCGCGAGATCTACGAACTCTTTATCACCCGCGTCGCAACGGGGCGAAATCTGGAAGTCGCCCAAGTGGACACGGTCGGTGAAGGCCGGGTGTGGAGCGCGGAACAAGCCCTGGACGTCGGACTCGTAGACGAGCTCGGCGGCCTCAAGGAAGCCGTCGAATGGTTGCTACGAAAGAACGGCCTCGACAAAGATACCGACGCTTCGTTGGTCTCTTATCCCGCGGCGCTCTCGGTTACGGCCGAATTTGCGGAACTGCTGCAGGGCGGCACGCTTCTGATGTCACGCGCCCCCATGGACGCGGCGCTGGACTCGCTGCCACTCCCCAACGCCCTTGTGACGTTGCGCAGCTGGGTGACAGACCTTGATTTCAACGGGCCGCTTCTCGTCCCGTCCGCACTGATCGAAATTCAGTAGACGAACTCTCGTTGCGAGGCGAGATCTTGGAGGCCTGCGTGGCGAGTACCGAATCCAAAGTGGAAACCCTTGAAGCCAGCGATGGAGTCGGGCTCTACGTCGAATCTCACGGCACGGGTGTGCCCGTCATCTTTTCTTGCGGCTACTGCACTACGCATGAAAACTGGCGCCCCCAAGTCGAACCGTTGGTTGCAGCGGGCTACCGGGTCGTACTGCACGACTTTCGCGGACACGGTCTTTCGGAGTCCCCCGCGGATGCGAGCGCGTATTCGATGGCCCAAGTGATCGACGATCTTTCCCGGGTGATCAATTGGGCGTCGCCCGACCAACCCGCCGTGCTGGCGGGCCATTCTTTCGGCGGCCTCGCCTCACTCCACTACGCGGCGCAGAACAAAGATCGTGTTCGCGCTCTCGTCCTTCTCGCGACCGGTCCTGGTTTCAAAAAACCAGAGGCCGCGCAAAAGTGGGAAGCGCAGTGCGAACGTACCGCGCGCTTTCTTGAAGAGCGCGGCGTGGGCGCTTTCCTAGCGGGTCGCGCTGGAGAAACCTGCGTGGGGAGACGACCGGAGCTGCCCGACGCGCAGGCGGCCGCCGAAGCGATTGCGAAACAAGACACCTCGGGACTCGCGCTCTTTGGTCGTAAGATCGCGGGCACCGCGCCTCCAATTATGGACGAACTACCCGGGCTCACGTGTCCGGCCCTCGTCCTGGTTGGCGAAGAAGACAAAGCCTATCTGCGGGCCGCGGACGTGATGGAAGCGAAGCTCGGCCAGGCGCAGAGCAAGGCACTCCCCGGGGTCGGCCACGTCGCGAACCTCGAGGATCCAGCGGTATTTAATGCGCAGGTTCTCGACTTCCTCGCCGCCCTGTAGCGCTTTTTTGACCCCATCGCGGCAAGCACGACCTAGCTCGCGATCGACACAAGCTCGGATAGCCGTCGCGGCCGAGGCCAGGCTCGCGCAACCTTTGTCGTGCTGGTGGGTTTCACCCTTATCGGGAGGATCGGTTGCGAGACGCGGATCCAGACGCTCAATTGATGCTCGCTTTTTGCGCGGGAGATGGCTCTGCCTTCGACTCGCTCTTCGATCGCTGGGGTGGGCCGTTGCTCCACTACCTCGAGCGGATGGTCGTCGATTCGGGCACCGCGGAGGAATTGGTTCAGGAAGTGTTCTTGAGGGTGTACCGCGCGAAGGATCGATATCGCCCGGAGGCCAAGTTTTCGACCTGGCTTTATCGGATCGGAACGAACCTCGCGCTCAACGAACTACGAAGGCCAAGCCGATCGCGTCCGCATTCAAGCATGAACGAAGAACCCTCGAACGGGGGGCCAGTGTTGAGGTTGGTATCGGACACCCAGGACGCGGGTGACTCCCTCGATGTGCGGCGTCGAGCGAACCGGGTTGAAGGCGCCCTCGCGGAACTTCCCGAGCGCCAGCGGATGGCGATCTGGTTGAGCGCAGTTGAAGGCATGTCGTACGCCGAAGTCGCCGAGACATTGGAGACGTCGGAAAAGAGTGTGAAAGCATTGGTCCACCGCGCGCGTTCGGCGCTGGTGGAGAACGTAAGAGCCGACGATCAAGGCAGCGCGAACGGATTACATGGCGACGTAGAGCCGGGCGTCAAAAAGGACGTAAGAAAATGACAGACGAATCGATCGACCAAGAACTCTCCGCGCTCATCGATGGTGAACTCACAGCCGAGCGTGCTGCAGAATTGAATGCCCGCGTTGCTTCCGACCCGGAGCTTAAGGCTCGGCTTTCGACGCTCGAAGCGGTCAACGAAAGTCTTCGTTCGCTCACGCCGCCCGCGATGCCCGCCGACTTGCGCGCGCGGTTGCAAACACGAATCGAGGGAGATCCGGAGGCCACGACACAGCCGATCTCAAGCGAAACGTCGATGGGCTGGGGCAAGCCCCTGGCGGCCGCGCTCGCGGCGGGATTTATCGCAGCATGGCTTCTGCTTCCCGCCTCGAGCCCTGACGTCGCGCAGGTTGCAATGGAGACTCCCGCCGAGCGCGTTTCCGAAACGATCACAGAAGAAAACACGGAACCCGTTACCGAAGTCGCGGAAAACAACACGGTTCACGATGCCGGCGTTGATAGGGTCGTCGTGAACTCTGACAACACAATCAAAACCAATATCGACGCGATCGACGACATCGAGCCGATGCTCGAAGAAGCATCCGACCACGAACTCGCGATCGCATTCGAACTCGAGGCCCTCCGCGATCTCGATGTGATTCAAGATCTTGATTTGCTCGAAGCCCTCTTGGCGATGGAAGATGCCGAGGCGCAAACGCACAACGATGAAGAACGAGGCTAGTTCATGGGGGTCCGCATGAAACATCGACTTCTGTCTAACGTCGCAATGGGTCCCGCACTGGCCATGGCTTTATGTCTCGTCGCGCCTTTCGGCGCAGTGGCCGAGGAGACGAAGGAGTTCCATCACGGTTCTCCCGACTTCGAAGCATTCCTCGATGCTACGGACAGCTCAGCCGCCAAGGCCGCCGAACGCGTGCTCGCCGCCACGCCCGAAATGCGTGAAGCGCGCCGCGAACGATTCTCTGTGCGACTGATGGGAGCGTCGCGATGGGAACGTCGACGCATGTTGCGTCGCGAAGGGCGCATCATGCGCGCCATGTCGGCAACGAATCGCGAAATGATCGAAGCCGAAAACAAAGCCTTCCGCGACAAACACGGGGTTTTGTCGATCCGCGATCGCCGTAATTTGTTCGAGTCTGGTGAGTTCGACTATTCCGAAGAAGAACGTCAGGTCCTACGCGCGCGTTTCCGCGATCTATCCAAAAGGGAAAGACGGGTACTCGTGCGCAAAATAAAAAACGTGCGCGATCTTCCCGAAGGCGAACGCCGCGAACTTCACGAGAGACTAAACGCAATGAAGTCACTTTCGGACGAACAGAAAGACGAGTTCATCACCAAGGCGAAACGTTGGCACAAAATGCCGGAAGAGCGCCGCGAGAAGCTGCGCGCTCAAATGAAGAAGCTCCGCGAGATGCCGGTCGACGAACGTATGGATCTTCTTGATCGTGCGATGGAAAACTCAGAGAGCAGCGAGCAATAGCAGCGGGCCTACGACCAACCTTCGGGGGTCGCTACACCTTGTCCCTTCGCGTACTTCACCAAGTCTTTTAACCCCTGCCCGAAGTGCGTTGCCCGCATGTTCTCACCCGTCATCAATTCCGCAAGGTGGGCGCTTTTGAGTCCAAACTCGCAGTAGAGCACGTAGTCCTTGCTCTTGTCGAAGTGTGGGAACGCGCGCAGCGCTTCGTTGAAATTTAGATGCAGCGCACCAGGGTAGTGCCAGCCTTTGTAAGCCGCAGCCGAACGAAGGTCGATCACCAACGTACCTTCCTTGATGGCATGGGCCTCGAGCTTGGGCGTATCGGCAGCGCCGAGATCAAATGCTCTTAAGTCAAGTACGCTTCGCTCGGCCACCGCTTGCGCGAGTAACTCGGGATCGAGTCGGGCTTCTTCTTTTAGGATCACTTCAAGCTTGGCGCTCGTGGCCGGTTTGCTCGGCACCATCGCGCAATATTCGATCACGTCTTTGGAATATTTTTCGGTTCCGATCTTGCGCGCGATCGCGATGATTTCGTCTTTGTTGAAACCGACGAGTGGGCGCAGCACGGGCGTAGTCACCGATTGTGAAATGACGGCAATGTTCTGGAGTGTCTGCGATGAGACTTGTCCAACCGCGTCTCCGGTGATGATCGCTTTGGCCGACCGTTCGGCCGCGATCATCTCCGCTGTGCGCAAGAACAGGCGCTTCAAAAGAATCTGCCAGTATCGAGGTTCGCCTTTTTCGCGCAGGTCTCGGGTGACGTGGTCGAAGTCGATGCTGTGCAGGTGAGGACGTAAACCGTACGACCACTGATCTGTGATCTGCTTCATCACATGAAGCACGCCGAGTTGGTGTTCGCGCCCGCCCATGTTGCAGAAGACATAGTCGAGGGCGACGCCGCGCTTTAGCATCAGCCATGACGCGACCGCGGAATCGAATCCGCCCGAAACGAGGGAGATCGCACTCCCCTCGACTCCAACCGGCAGGCCACCGGGTCCGGGAATCTTTTCCGAAAAGAAATAGACCCAGTCCGGCATGATTTCGAGGTGGATCTCAACGTCGGGGTTGTCGAGGTCGACCTTGGCCGCGTGTTCGTCGAGGGCGGCGCCGATGACGCGCGCGGTTTCTTGGCTCCGCAAGAGGATGTCGTTACGGGACCCGACCCGGCGCACCCGCAGTGCGAAGCTCTTCCCGCGTACGTCTTCTTTATACAGAGCAAGCGCGTGGGCGACGAGGTCGTCGATGGATCGCCAAGCCCGCCGTTCCACGAGAGAAATCGATTGAATTCCGAAGCAGTTCGCGAGCTGCTCGAGATCGCCCTGGCTCTGCGCTTCGACGTAGACCCGGTCATGGTCGCGCTCGATTGTCGCCACAATGCCGTTCGCCTTGACGGCGTCCTTCAGGTTCTTCATCAAGCGTTTGTTGAAGCGGCGTCGCGTCGCGGGGCTCTTGAGCGTGACTTCGCCCCCAAAACGCAACAGTGCAAACCGCGTGTCGGCTTTCGGTGTGGAATTAGAGCGCTCGGGCGCGGTGTGCTGTGTTTCGTCGGACACGGTTCTGCTCGCGGGTTTTGGGCTCGCGTGACCCTACCGAAACCCCTCCAACCCACCCAGTCTGAGGTCGCGATCTGAAACGATCCCAGGTATTTATCTGTTGAGACATCGTTCGTTTTTCCCGGCTGTCACGGGCGGCGGCAAAGGTGGAGTGTTCAATATGGGTTTTCGCAATTCGCTCGCAGGCGTGGTGTTATTCGGCGCGCTTTGCATTTCGTGTGCGGGCTCGTATACGGCGAACAATCCGACCGCACAATTGCAGGCGATCGAAGCTGCGGACCTCGCATTGGCGAGCGGGGATGTCGACGGAGCCGGTCGCGCCTATGACGCAATCCTTGCCGTGACACCGGATCTGCCCCGTGCACAACTCGGTGGCGCGCGTGCAGCCTTGGCCGCCGGCGACGGGATTGAGTCACTTTCGCGCTTCGCGGCCTACCGTGCCCAAGGCGAATCATGGCAGAAGGTCGAACAGTGGGAATACTGCGCCGCCCTGGTACTCGGCACTCGCCAGCGCCTCGCGAAGCCCAGCACTGCTCCCACCGCGATCGAGTTTGCTGCGCTGTTAAAAAAAGAAGGTTGTCGCGCAGAGACGTCGAAAGACCTCGTACTTCGAAGCGAGCTAGCAGTTTCGGACGCGGCCCTTCGGGCCGGGCATGACGAAGAAGCGTTGGCGGGCTACTTGGCACTCATCGGGCCGCAAGGGCCTTCGGCCGCCACCGGTGTGACTTGGCGCACGTCCGGTGAACGACAAAAGCACAACCGGCAGGAATCGCCGCGGGAGCGTGCGTTTCTCAACGCCGCCCGGCTGCTGTCCGAATCTGGCGAGCGTGAACAGGCCCTCGCACTTCTTTCGCGTGGGCTCGACGAATTTCCCGCAAATCGTGACCTGGTTCACCGAATGGTTACGCTGCTCGCCGATGGATCATCGGTGGTCTTTCCGCGTGCGAAGCCCCCCGGCGGCTTGCAACCTGCGTCCACGCCATGAAGAATTGGGCAGACGGGGAATCGCGCGTGGATTGGCGAGGCCTCCAACATCTGAAAACCCTGGGAAATATGAACAACACGGCACCGAGACGGCGCCAACATGAAAGAACGCGAAACAACACCAAACAACACCAAACAACGTGGCACGACAACCACCAATGCGGTGCCTAAGTGTTGCGCGGCTTGCGAGTCGTGGGCGAAACCTCCATCATCTGCCCCTTACAGATGAAAACCGGTGTAACCCAGCGGTTCATTTTGGCGACGCCAACCGCCACTCGGGTTTTTCCGTTTGTCCTTCAGGGTGGACTGCGGATTAGTAAATTTTTAAACGACAAAGTCTGATGAAGACAAACAACGAGGGAAATATGAAGATTCGAACGACATTTCTCACCATTACGGCCGCTAGCCTTATGGTGCTTTCTGGCTGCGCCACCACCACCGAAGAGACCGACGTGATGGACAGCGGCTCCTCGGATACGTCTGAATTCGATCAGGGTGAAGTCCCGGCCGAAGAGGTCGTACGCGAAGTGGTCGACACTGCATTGAGCCTTGGAACCGCTTACTTCGACTACAACAAGTCGGAAATCCGCGGCGACATGCGCGACGTCTTGAAGGTCAACGCCGAAGTTCTGCAGGGTTCGAACCAAACTGCAATGATCGCGGGTCACACCGACGAGCGCGGCTCAGCCGAGTACAACCTGGCGCTGGGCGAACGACGAGCACAGACCGTCCGTAAGTACCTTGAAGCCCTCGGTGTTCCGAGCTCGCAGATGCGGATCAAGAGCTACGGCGAGTCGCGACCGGCCGTCAAAGGCCACGACGAATCGGCCTGGGGGCTCAACCGCCGCGCGGAGCTTTCGAGCAACTAATCACGCCGAGTACTCAGATCACATCACGATCAATCGAGGCGACTTCACACGGAGTCGCCTCTTTTTGTTTGGGACTGACGCCACCCTTGTCCGGCGATTGCCGTGATCCCCAAGGGTGGCGAACGTGAGCCGGGAGCATGCCTCGCGACTGCAGGCGTGCGGCGTTGACGTGCCGGACGGCGGGGTGATACCGTCGGCAAGCGTGTCGCAGGCACGTGCGCACAGACGGCAATGCCCGTCTCGCCTCTTGCGTGCAAAGCAAAGCACGCCCCAAAGCAAGCCAAGGTTACAGGTCGCATTGTTCCGTCGATCGCGGTGCATTGCGAGATCGACGCACGTCGAAAATTGACGGATGGAATCACTGCCCAACAACGTCCACGTGACGAAAGGAACCCCCCAAATGCCGCTTTCCGGAGGACAACTCGCAGCCAAGGCTCTCAAAGAGGCTGGCGTCGAAGTCATCTTCACCCTGTCGGGTGGTCACATCATGCCGCTCTACGAAGGTTGTCTCGACGAAGGGATCAAGATCGTCGACGTGCGACACGAGCAGGCTGCTGTTCATGCTGCCGACTCTTGGGCGCGCTGTAACCCCGGCAAAATCGGTGTTGCGGCCATTACCGCGGGCCCCGGTGTGACGGACGGCGTCACCGGCGTCGCAAACGCATGGCGGGCAAACTCGCCGATCCTCGTTTTCGGTGGCCAGGGCCCTTTCAACAACTTGCGCCGTGGCTCACTCCAGGAAATGGACCACATCGGCGTGATGCGCCCCATCACGAAGTACGCGGACGCTTGCTACGAGAGCTACCGCATCCCTGAATACGTCGAACTCGCGATTCGTCATGCGATTTCGGGCACCCCGGGCCCGGCGTTTCTCGAGATCCCCATGGACATCTTCATGGGCCAGGTCGAAGACGACAACGTCATCGTCCCGCGCATTCGCACCACCGCGCCGCGCACCTCCCCCGATCGCGTTGAAGTTCGCGAGGCGCTTGAACTTCTCTCGAAGGCCGAACGCCCGATGCTCATGGCCGGTACCGCGGTAAAGTGGTCTCAAGCCGAAGACTCGATGAACAGCTTCATCAACGAGATTCACCTGCCGACCTTTTGCAACGGCATGGGTCGCGGTTCTGTGCCGTGGGATTCGCCGCAGTTCCTAAACCGCTCGCGCCGGGACGCGCTCGCGCAGACGGACTGCATCGTGTTGGCCGGCACCTTGCTCGACTTCCGAATGCGCTTTGGCAAGAGCATTCCGGACGACGCCAAGGTGATTCAGCTCGACATGGACAACATCTTGATGGGGCAGAACCGACAGACCGACGTGCCGCTCGTTGGCAACGTCGCATGCAGCTTTGACTTGCTCGCGGAAGAGATGAAGAACCAGGGCCTGAAGCTGGACTTCTCGGCATGGCTCGCGCAGCTGCGAGAACTTGAGACGACCGCCGAAGCGAAGGTTCAGTCTGCACTCAACAGCGACGAAACGCCCGTCGATCCCCAGCGCATGTGCAAGGAAGTGCGCGACTGGCTCGGCACCCTCGGTGAGCCGATCGTGATCGGGGATGGCGGCGACATTGTTGCAACGGCGGCAAAGATCATCCCCGTGAAGGGTCGCGGCGCCTGGATGGATCCGGGTCCGCTCGGCACGTTGGGCGTCGGCATGCCGTTCGCGTTGGCGGCGCAACTCGCCAACCCGGACAAGCGCGTCGTCATCGTGTACGGCGACGGTTCGTTCGGCCTCAATGGTTTTGAGTTCGATACGGCTGTTCGCTTCAACCTTCCGATCATCGGTGTCATTGGCAACGACGGTGCATGGGGTCAGATGATGCGACCGCAGGGTGCCATGATGGGTTGGGACCGGCTCGACGGCTCGCTCTTGAACCGCACCCGCTACGACAAAGTCGTCGAAGCGTTGGGTGGACACGGCGAACTCGTCGAGAGCCCCGACGAAATTCGGCCGGCACTCGAGCGCGCCGCTGCATCGGGCAAGCCTGCACTGGTCAACATCATGATCCGACAGGACCGCGAGTTTAAGGGCGGCATTTATGTCTAAGTGCAGTCTAAAAACCGTTTAGGAACGTTTTTCAATCGTACTTTGGGAACCGAAAGTCGAAGCAGGAAAACCGTTGAGCGATAGTTTCGACCTTCAGCCTTGTACCGAAGAAGAACTTGGATTCGATCCCGCATTATTCGCGCCGTTGCTCAAGAGCAGCGGCGCGTTTGCGGTGGTGGACCTCGAGACGACGGGGCTTCCAAACGACACCGCTGCTGAGATCCTCGAGTTCGGCATCTTGACCTTCGACGCGGTGGGGGGCGCCCCGGCGAGCGACGACATCTTCGCGAGTGTCGATCGGCCCGAAGTCGTGGTGCGGAAGCTCTCGGGGGTCGTGCGACCCCGCCAGCCAATTCCCAAGCAAATTCAACGTATTACGGGGCTGCGAGATCGGGACGTCACAAACGCCAGCCAGCTTGAAGACGTTCGCTACCGCGTGGCCGAAGCCCTCGAAGACCGGATGTTGATCGCCCACAACGCCGACTTCGAGCGCAGCTTCTTGAGCAAGTTCGTTTCGCCCAACCTCAAGAACGCGGTCTATCTCGACACCCAGGACGTGCTCGCGGTAACACACCCCGACGCACCCGACCTTCGCCTTGCGACCTTGACTCGAAAGCTACTCGGCACCGAAGAGCGCCACCGCGCATTGAACGACGCGCTCGATACTGCGCGCATCCTCGCGGTGATCGCACAAGGGGCGCTAGCGAGCGAAGGCCGTTACGCGGTCGCACGTAGCGCACTGGATCGTTACGCCCCGCAGTCGCGTTGGCTCGACGTACTTCGCGGTCCCCTCGAGATGAGCCCGGACGGGTTGCCCCACCAGTTCATTGCGATCTCGGCATCCGAACATTCGCCGGTTCCCTTCGACGAGAACGCGATTGCAGAAGTTCTCGCCGACGAAGAGCGCGGTCGCACATACTTTCCCGGTTACCGCGTACGCGAAGAGCAGATCCAACTCGCGCGCGAATTCGTTCGCAATCTCGACGGCGGTGGCACGCTGTTGCTGGAAGGTGGGACAGGGGTTGGCAAGTCACTCGCGTATCTCGCGGCAGTGATCCCCTTTGCAATCCATCGTCGGCACAGTGGCATTCGTGGGCCGCTGGTGATTTCGACGCGCACGAAACTCTTGCAAGACCAGTTGCTCCGCAAAGACATTGGGGCTGCGGCGGCGTTCCTCGGTTACCCCGAAATTCGCGCGCTCTCGATCAAAGGTCGCGGCAACTATGTCTGTGAAAGGCGGCTATCGGCGGTCTTGCGCGAGGGCCGAGACACCGATGTCTTTCCCGATGAGCGCCATGCTTATGCGGTGTTGCTCGCATGTGCGCGAACCCGGCCACACTCGGAAATAGGCGACCTGCCCGCGGCGTTGATGCGCCGGTATCCACTTTTGCGCGATTTGCGAACACGTTCCGTAGCTCGGCGTTCAGAGCACTGCACCCGGGAAGACTGTTCAAAAACACCGGGTTGCCCGTTTGGGGCGCGTCGTGCAGCCCTGGCTCGCGCCGACGTCGTCGTCGCCAACCACGACCTCCTCCTACGCTGGCCTCCCGACTATCCCACGCTCTCCCACGTCATCGCAGACGAGGCCCATGAGGTCGCGGGCGTCGCAGACGAGGTCTACGCACAGACGGTAAGCCCCGACGAAGTGCTCGAACGCATCGACGATCTCTTTGGGCGTCCGTCGGATCGCGATGAATCGCGTTTGCTCCCGCTCGAGCAACGACAGAAAGTTGCCGTCGACGTCGTCGCGTGGCGTCGCGAAATTGATCTCGACTTTGCGGGCATCACCAAGAGCCTCGCCGGGCGCGCGAGTGAATACGGTGAGCTGGAACTTCCGCAGAACCCCGACCTCGTCTTTCCCGAAGCCGCCGAGTTTTCGCGGGTTGCCGCGCGCCACGTTGACGACATTGCGGTCGAAGCCGAAAATCTTGCGGCACAGCGCGAAGAAACAAACACGAACGACGAAGGTGACGACCCGGTGCTTCGCGTGATTCGCGAACTTCACGAAGCCGCCGATTGTCTTCGCATTGCGTTTGACGATTCGCCTCATCATGTCGCGTCGTTTGAATCGATGGGTCGCCCCGGGCAACGTTTTCGTTTGATGATTCGCCCGGTATCCCCCGCGACTCCGTATCACGAATTTTTCATGGAGCAGTTGGATTCGTTCGCTGCAGTGAGTGCGAGTTTGTTTGTTGCAGGCGACGCGTTCGCTGCATTGGGTGAACTCGAAATCGAGCAGCGTGCGGGTGATGCGATCGAACGCATCACCGTGGAAAGCCCGTTCCCTTACGCAAAAAACATGCGAGCCGTTGCGCTCAAACCTGTTGGCGACACGACGGCGGAAACTGTGAAGGTGTTGGAACTACTCGCGCGCGAACTCGGCGGTCGTACGCTCGGTTTGTTCACGAGCTTGAAGCGCATGAACGAAGTCGCACTTCAACTCGACGCAGCACTCGCCGGAACCGGCATCGAGATCTTGACGCCGGTGCGCGCGTTCGAGGACCCGGCTTCCTTGGTTGAGCGGTTCGCGAATTCACGCAGGGGTGCGGTGCTCCTGGGGGCTCGGACGTTCTGGCAGGGACTGGATCTACCGGGCGATGCCCTGCAGGCGGTTGTGATCGAGAAACTTCCGTTCGAGGTCCCCACCGAGCTTCGCAAGCGTCGTGAAGATCGCATTCGCGAGAGGGGTGGAAATCCCTTCGCCGTGCACGCGCTTGGGAAAATGCTGTTACATCTCAAGCAGATGGCCGGTCGTCTGATCCGAACCGAGGATGACCGGGGCGTGGTCGTGATCGTCGATGCCCGCGCCGACAAAGGATATTTTCGCCGGCTCAACGAGGCGTTTCCGGCGGGTACACCCGTGAGGGCGATTTCACGCGCCGAGATCCCCGCGGTACTCGCGGAAATCGATTTGGGTCGCTCCACGAAGACTGGGACCGAATCGCGATTTCGGGTCTGACGCGAGCAAGTGGGTGTGAGAAATTGTCCCCGGCGCGTGGTAATCTCGCCCATCCCGAAAGGCGGGCCCCACCGCCGATCGATCGACCCAGCGCGCCGCATCGTTTTCCCGGACACCGCGCGACCTATTCCCACCCCCCCTGTTCTCCCCCCAGTAGAACACATCAACCCGCCCGGCAGATTGCCCGCGGGTTTTGCAAGACCTTTGCAAACACTCACGAAATTTCGGGCTAGCGTGTGCGTTCGTCACGCCGCCCCCAAGGCGTTTGGCCGCTTGGTCTGGAGACCGCTCTTTGTCTAAAAAGTCTGACTCCGAGTTCTGTTCGAGACTTTGCTCGACCGCCAAACTGCTCATCATCGAGGGCGCTGAAACGTGACACTTCACGTACATGGCCTAGGGCACTTCCACCCGGAAAACGAGATCACAAACTCGTTTCTCGAATCCCTGGACATTGAGACCACAGACGATTGGATCATGGACCGAGTGGGAATTCGCTCCCGTCGGACCGCATTGCCTCTGGACTACATCCGCGAAACTCACAACCGTGATCCACGCGCGGCGATGGAAGCGGCCGACTACTCGAACGCACAACTTGGGCAGCGTGCCGCCGAAATGGCGATGCAACGTGCGAAGGTCACCAAAGACCAGATCGGCATGGTGATCTGCGGCGGTTGTGCGCCTGACTTCGCGATCCCGGCGGAAGGGGCGCGCATCGCGGAGCTGCTCGAGATCGAGGCCACCTCGTTCGACATCGGCTCGGCGTGCACGAGCTTCTTTGCGGCGATCAACATGCTCTCCATGATGGATCCCAGCAAGCTTCCGAACTTCGTACTTGTGGTCGCAAGCGAGGTGATGACTCGTACCGTCAACTATGACGACCGAAACAGCGCGGTGCTCTGGGGCGACGCCGCTTCGGCGGCCGTGATCTCAACCCGCATACCCGGGCGCGCCGAGATCATCGGCAGCAACCTCGAATCGAGCCCGGCAGGTCAGTCCAAGGTTGTGATCCCGCGCCTTGGCTTCTTCGAGCAAGACGGCCGCGCGGTGCAGATGTTTGCGATCCGGAAGACGATTGCCGGGGTCAATCAGTTGCACGAAGACTTTTCTGACGATGACCGCAATTTTCACTTCGTCGGCCATCAGGCAAATTTGCGCATGCTCGAAAACGTGAGTAGCAAATGCGAAATTCCGAACGAACGACATCACTACAATGTGGACTGGTACGGCAATACGGGTGCCGCGAGCGGCGTTTCGGTGGTGTCGATGAATTGGGAAAAATGGCAGCCGAACGATGACATCGCGATGGTGGGTGTCGGCTCAGGTTTGACTTGGGGGCGCTACTTGATCCGCATGACGCAAGGGAAGGGCGCGTGACCGCACCGCTTACTTACAAAGACTTCGGCGAACGAGATCACTTCGATCACGACGAGCTTCTCGCCTTTTCATATGGTCGTCTCGTGAGCGACCCGCCCGACACTTTCAAGGCGCGTCTCCCTACGCCGCCCATGATGATGTTCCACCGCATTACGGAGATCACCGCGAATCGGTCGCGCGGCAAGATCGTTGCCGAGAGCGACGTCGGCCTCGACGACTGGTTCTTTCACTGTCACTTCAACGGTGACCCGGTGCAACCCGGTTGCCTCGGCCTCGATGCGGTGTGGCAGCTGCTCGGTTTCTATTGCGTATGGCGTGGCGGTCCGGGGACGGGGCGTGCGCTCGGTGTTGGGGAAGTGGACTTCTTTGGTCAGATCAGGCCGCACGACAAACTCGTGCGATACGAGATCGACGTCCGCCGCTACAGCAAGTTGGAAAAACAGGGCGCATCGATGGTGGTCGGAAACGCACGCGTGTTGGTCGACGGCGATGAGATTTACAAAGTCGACAACGCGCGGGTCGGCACGTTTATGGACATCGCGTACGACGACTACCCACTGGCCAGCGAAAATAGTCGCGGCGGACGGAATCAAGAATGAGTGATCAACCTGTAGCTCTCGTAACGGGTGGCGCCACGGGCATAGGCGCTGCGTGCTGCCGACGGCTTGCCGCCGAAGGTTTTCGCATTGGTATCCACTATCGATCGAGTGAAGAGAAGGCGCAGAAGCTACTGGCTGAGTTGCCCGAAAGTTTTGGGGTGCGCGCGGACCTCGCGGAACCCGAAGCCATCGACGGGCTGATCAAAGAAATCAAAGCCGCGGCGGGTCGCGTGGACGTGTTGGTCAACAACGCGGGCTTTAACGTCAATGCACCGATGCTGACGATGACCGTTGCTCAATACGATTCGGTTGCGTCAGTTGCACGCGGTACTTGGTATCTCTCGAAGATGGTTTTACGACGCTTCATGATGCGCAAGGGAACAGGGCGCATCATCAATATTTCGAGTGTTGTGGGACATACGGGCAACCCCGGACAAGTTCCCTACACGATGGTGAAGGCGGGGCTCGACGCATTTACAAAGTCGCTCGCCCAGGAACTTTCTGGACGAGACATCTTGGTGAACTCAGTTGCCCCCGGCTTTATCGATACCGAGATGACTGAAGAGCTTCCTGAAGAAGTGAAGGAAAACATTCTTGGCAAAATTCCTCAGGGCCGCATGGGGACCGCGGACGAAGTCGCAGATGTCGTTGCTTACTTGTCTACGCGCGCGAGCTACATCAACGGCACCGTCGTGCATGTGAACGGAGGCATGTACGGTGGCTGATCTAATGAGCAAAGAAGATGTGCTCGCCCGAGTCCCCCAGCAGGATCCCTTTCGTTTTATCGACGAGATCGTGGAACTCGACCTCGAGCACATCGTTGCGCGATACACGTTCCGCGAAGACGCCGACTTCTATCGCGGGCACTTTCCGGGCAACCCCGTGACGCCCGGTGTGATTCTCATTGAAGCCATGGCCCAAGCCGGTGTCGTCGCGTACGGGATCTATCTCTATGCGGCGGAACACTCGCCGGAAGAAGTTGACAAACTTCTCACGATGTTCACTGACGCCCAGGTCGATTTCTCCGGCATGGTAAAACCAGGCGACCGCGTGACGACAACCGCACGCAAGGTGTTTTTTCGACGCAAGAAACTGCGCTGCGAAATGGAAATGACGCTCGATGACGGCACCGTGGTTTGTTCGGGTGTGTTGTCTGGGATGGGAGTGCCGCGATGAGGCGAGTCGTAATCACGGGCCTTGGTGTCATTGCCCCGAACGGGAATGGCGTGATCGAATTTGAAAGTGCACTCCGCATAGGGCGTTCGGGAATTCGCTTTCAGGAATCGATGGCAGAGCACAAGTTCGGGAGTCACGTCGCGGGGACACCCGTAGGTGCGGACGAGCTTGCCAAGGCAAGGTTTTCTGAAGAAGAACTCATGGCGATGAACATGAGCCATCGGTTCGGGAGCCTCGCCTCCGTTGAAGCATGGGAGAACGCTGGCCTCACGGTTCCGGACGCCGACGCCGACCCCGACTGGGATGCGGGCGCGATTCTCGGCACAGGCATTGGGGGCATGGACACAACCGCTGAGCGCGTCGTGCCCTTCACGAATGAGAAGAAAGTGCGTCGCCTGGGTTCGACCGCTGTCGAGCAAGTGATGGCGAGTGGTGTGTCGGCGCGAATTTCCGGCCAACTTGCGCTGGGGAATCAGGTCACAACGAATTCGAGTGCGTGTAGTACCGGCACCGAAGCCATTATCATGGGACGCGATCGCATCCAGTTGGGCCTCGCAGAGCGCATGCTTTGTGGTGGGTCCGAAGGTGCGAGTCACTACATCTGGGCCGGTTTCGATGCGATGCGAGTTCTGTGCCGCAACTTCAACGACGACCCCGAGAAGGCGTCGCGTCCGATGAGTGCTTCGGCCGCGGGCTTCGTTCCCGGTTCGGGGGCGGGTGTTGTGATGGTCGAGAGTCTTGACAGTGCGCAAGCGCGCGGCGCGGACATCATCGCCGAGGTGTTGGGTGGCGCAGTGAACTGCGGCGGGCAACGCATGGGGGGCAGCATGACGTCGCCCAATCCCGAAAGCGTAAAGCGCTGCATTCAGAGCGCGCTCGCCAACGCCGAAATCACGGGCGACGACGTCGACGTGATTAATGGTCACCTCACGGCTACCGGTGCGGACCCAAAAGAAATTGGCTCTTGGGCACGAGGGTTGGGTCGCGGGCCCGACGATTTCCCGAAGATCACCGCGACGAAGTCTCTTATAGGTCATGCACTCGGCGCGGCCGGTGGGATCGAAGCGGTCGCATCGCTGTTGATGTTGAAGGGTGGCTTTGTTCAACCGGCAATCAACTGCGAAGATCTGCATCCCGAAATTGCGCCTTTCAAAAAGGCAATTCCGTACGAAGGTGCAGAAATGCCGGACATGAAGATCATCGCGAAGGCGGGCTTCGGTTTTGGAGACGTGAATGCGTGCGTGATCTTCAAGAAGTGGGAAAATTAGAAACGGCCGTGTGGGCGCGCCGACAGTCAGCAAAATGAACTTGAACAGCACCATCAATTACTTGAATAGAAGGGGGTCAAAATGGAGCAGTCGGAAGTAATGGAAGGCGTGGTAAAGATTTTGAAGCCTTGGGTGAAGAACGAGGAAGCCTTCGCAGCAGTGTCGATGACGACGAACATTCTCGAAGACCTCAAGGTCAACTCGGCGCGTCTTGTTGACGTCGTGATCGCATTCGAGGACCAATTCGATATCGAAATTGCCGACGAAGACGTCGACACGGTGAACACCGTTGGCGATGCCGTGACACTGATCGTTTCGAAACTCGGCTAGATGCTGGGCCGTAGATCGAGCGAAGGCTTGTTGCGCGGCATGGCACCATGAAAGCGAAAAAAAGGGGCTCGGCGAGTGAGTGACTCGACGCCATCAATGGTTCCCCGTGGACTGCGTTTCCGGCACGCGCTTCAGCGCGAAGTCGGACGCGTCATGGGTCCATTTTGGATCCCGCCGATGGTGTTCTTTCTGCGCTTCGTCCTGGGATACCGAATTAAAAACGTCGTAGCACTTCGTGAAGAATACAAACGTCTTCGCGAAGAGAGTGACGCGCCGCTTCTGATCTGTCCCAATCACCTTACCCTGATCGATTCGATCGTCCTTGCCTGGGCGGTCGTGCCGTGGTGGAAATATGTGATTCATTGGGACGAGATGCCGTGGAACACGCCCGAGCGGAAAAATTTTGCGCGCACCGGCGTCACCAGGATCTTGGTCTTCGTCGCAAAATGCATTCCGGTTTCCCGCGGTGGTGAACGTGAGAAGGTCGCGGAAGTACTTAATCGCGTGACTCACTTGTTGATTCGTGGCGAGGTCGCGCTGCTCTTCCCAGAAGGCACGCGGAGTCGAACGGGACGAGTGAATGACGAGTCGGTGGCTTGGGGCGTCGGACGAATCATTGCCGCAACGCCTGGTTGCCGGGTGCTGTGTGTCTACATGCGCGGCGACACCCAGGAAAGTTGGGGAAGCATCCCGAACATGGGCGACAGCTTTACGATTGCGACAGACTGCTTCGAACCGAAGAGCGACCTCAAGGGTGCGAGGCGCTCTCGCGATTTGGTTGTGCAGATCATTGGTCGCCTAGCGAACATGGAAGAGGAGTACTTCAATGGTCGGCAATGACGTCGTAGACCTCTGTGACCGCGACGCCGACATGGCGACTTATCGTGGCAGCTTCGATGCCCGGGTCTTTACCCGGGACGAACAGATGCAGATCAACAAGGCATCCGTGCCCTCGCACCAGCGATGGCGACTTTGGGCTGCCAAAGAAGCGAGCTACAAGCTTGCGCGACAGATCGACTCAGAAACGATCTTCTCGCCTCGAAAGTTTGAAGTGCAGCCGAACCTGACTGACGCGCGAGCAACGGTGACCCACAAAGACGCGCGCTACTTCGTTGGGTTTACGGAGTCTTCGCGCCACATCCACGCGGTTGCCGTGTGCGACCCATCGGAGTTTGAGTTTGTGATCGCGGGTGTTGAACCGGTTGAATCGATGAACAGCGACGACGAGAGCGCGGCGGTCCGCGCATTCGCGTGCGGCGCAATTGCGGAGCACCTCGCAGTGCCTCGTACATCGCTAGAAATTCGCAAGAACGCTCGCATCCCGCAGCTCTTTATCGGCAACGAGCCAACCGGACTCAGCGTTTCACTTTCGCATCATGGCGAATGGATTGCGTTTGCTTGTTACGACGCTTTGCCCAGCCACGATGCTTCGACTTGCGACATTGCTCCGACTTGCCAGCAGGGAGAGATGCGCGTTGCCTGAAATTCGACGACTCGCAATCGTGAACCGCGGCGAAGCCGCGATGCGGTGTATTCGTGCTGTGAAGAGTCTGCGTGCCCACGAGGGCAGCGACATGAAAGTAATCGCGCTGTACACCACGCCGGACCAGGACGCTCCGTTCGTGCGGCAGGCCGATCACGCGTTTGCCCTGTCGGACGGTGCCGGTGCGGTTGCGGCCTACCTCGACCACGACGGTTTGATTGCGGCGCTCAAGAGCGTTGAAGCAGACGCGGTTTGGCCGGGTTGGGGTTTCGTCGCCGAGTCGCCTGACTTTGTCGATCGCTTGGCTGAAGCAGGCATCACGTTCCTTGGCCCAAGCGCGGAAGCGATGCGATCGCTCGGAGACAAGATCACTTCGAAACTTGCGGCCGAAGAAGCAGGCGTTCCGGTGTCGGCATGGAACGGCGGAGTTCTCGCGGACGAACAAGACGCACTCAAGCACGCAAAGCAGATCGGATATCCGCTCGCCATCAAGGCGACGGCGGGTGGCGGCGGTCGCGGGATCCGCATGGTGGACCGTGAGGAAGATCTCGAAGAGGCCTTCCGGTCCGCGGCTTCTGAAGCCAAGAACGCTTTTGGTGACGACCGCTTGTTCTGCGAGGAGCGTGTCATCAACGGGCGACATATCGAAGTTCAAATCGCGGCAGACTTGCATGGCAATGTTCTTGCGGTTGGATCACGAGATTGTTCGGTGCAGCGAAGACATCAGAAGGTGTTGGAAGAAGCGCCTCCACCGGGAATCTCTGCCGAGCTCAAGCGCAACATCGAGCAGGCCGCAGTGCGAATCGTGACCCACGTGAATTATTCGGGCGTAGGTACAGTCGAGTTCTTGCTCAAGAAGGACGAGTTCTTCTTCCTTGAAGTCAATCCGCGCTTGCAGGTCGAGCATGGGATTACCGAAGAAATTACGGGCATCGATCTCGTGCAGCTTCAGGTGAAGATCGCCCGGGGCGAATCGATCAAAGACATTGAGATCCGCGAGCGCGGTGTCGCGATCGAGGCACGACTTTGCGCAGAAGATCCCGACCAGGGATTCCTTCCTTCGCCTGGAAAGATCGTGCGCTTCGAACCGCCGCTTGGGCCGCGGGTGCGCATCGACTCGGGTGTGGTTACGGGCACCATGGTACCTCCGGACTTCGACTCGCTCGTCACCAAGGTCATCGCAATTGGAGACAACCGCGACGACGCGCGGGCGCGCCTCGCGTGTGTGCTGCAAGACCTGGAACTCGTCATTCAAGGTGGCGCGACAAACCGCGGCTACCTGCTCGAAGTGCTCGACAGCCCGGACTTCCGGGCGGGTGAAGTCGACACGGGTTGGCTCGACCGTCGGGACCGAGACGCTGATCGCGCTCTAAGGGAGGGCGAGGCCGAACTCGCACAAGACTCAATCGTCGCGGCGGCGATTTTTGCTTACCAACGCAGACGCGCCGCGGTTCGGCTCAACTTCTATTCCGACGTGTCGCGGATCGCGCCCGAGCGCATCCCGTCGTCGAGTGGGCAGCAGATCGACGTCAGTATCGATGGCGAGAGTTACCGCACCACGGTCTACGCGACCGGGGCATGGCGCTACCGCGTCCACCTCGATGGTCTCGTCGTCGGTGCGTTGATGCGCGAAGAAGGGGAAAACCGCGCGCGCCTCGAAATCGATGACCGCGTTCGCCGCTTGCTTTACGACGCATCCGACATCGGGCTTCGCATCGAGATCGACGGACATCCGTATCGTTATAGCTGGCAAACTGCGGGACAAGTGATTGCCGGCACTCCCGCGATGGTTGTCGCGCTCCACGTTCAAGAAGGCGACCAGATTAAAGTTGGCGACTCACTCGGACTCCTCGAAGCCATGAAGATGGAAATCGGTTTTCATGCGCCGGTCGCCGGCGTGGTGACGGAGGTCATCGTTCGCAGCGGACAACAAGTGAGTGCTGGGGAATTGCTGCTCGTCATCGACCCCGAAGCAGGCGAGGGGGATGACACGGCGCCGAAGCCGCGCATTACGTTGCCGGAACAGACCGACCCTCTCGCACTTCTATTTACCCCCAACGAGTCCAGTCCGCTGGGAGACCCGGACTTGCTCGCCGCCGATCGCGGTGAACGGCCGCTCCGCAAAAACGCGGTCGAGGCCGTGCTCGAAGAAGTGCGCCGTGTGGCGCTTGGATTCGACGCAAATCCGGTCCGCAGTGAAAGTCTCGTCGCTCTCCTTGAGGCACCGCTGCCGGAAGGCGTGTCGCTCGGATTCCTCGAACAGATGTCTCGCATTCGTTATGCGATCGGTTCGTTTGTCGACACCGAAGAAATGTTCATTACCGCACCCCGGGCATCGCTTTCTGGGGACTTCGGTCCGTCGAATGCGGCACGCTTCCGGATGTTCGTGCGCCGGTTGCGGGCTTCGGGGGCCGGCATTGCCGAAGAATTTCTCGAACTGGCTAAGCGCGCACTTGCGCAATACGGCGTGGGTGACCTGACTCCGAGTGACGCGCTGGAGCGTGCCGTGCTCCGCTTGTTTTCGACCCAGGTCGACCCGGATTTGCGGCTTCGTCTCGTCCTTGCCGTGATCCGACACCTCACCGCATTGGCGGAAGCAGGCATTGAGTTCGACAAGGACCGTCAGCTATCCGGTGCGTTGATCCGCATCACCCGCATGCGCGGGCGTCTCTCCGATACCCTCGCCGACGCGGCGCTCGAAGCCAACTACGTGCTGTTTGACAAACGCGAAGTCGAGCGCCAAGCAGAGCAGCGATCGAAGGATCTCGAAACCTGGTTGCGCAAGAACGAACAAAGCCCGGTTGCGCCTTCTGCGAACGTCATGGTCGAAGTTGCGGCGGCGGCAAAGCGCGTGTTTGATCGCGTCGGCAATTGGATCGCGGCGACCGACCCAAGTTTGCGTGAGATCGCACTCGCGGCACATGTTCAACGCGTGTTCTCGCCAGCGGTCCCGCGCGACCGTAGCTTCATTAAGGCAGACGGTTTTAGAATTCTCTCGTTCGAGTACCCCGAGTTTGGTCTGGTGATCGCGGGTACAGCCGGCGAAGACGATGACGCCGTCGCGGTCGCAAAGGCTCTGCAGTCTGCCACGACACGCTTGACGTCGAAGAGCAGCAAGCACGCTGCGCACTCAATCGAACTCATGGTTTCAATTTCGGACGCCGACGATATCGGGCCTCTGCTCGAACGCATCACCGAACACGTCAAAGCCACCACCCTTCCGTGTCGCTTGACCCTGGGTTTGATCCTCGACGAAGGGCAGGACGTATACAAGACGTTCGAACCCGACGATCAGGGCGCCGCGGCATTGCAGACTCGTTACATCGACCTCCACCCCGAAACCGCCGACCGCATCAACCTCGACCGGTTGCGCAACTTTGAACTCGACCGTCTGCAAAGCGAAGAGGGGATCTACACCTTCTATGGCCGCAGTCGCGACGAAGACGGTGACGAGCGCGTGTTCGTGCTCGCGGACGCCCGCGATCGGTCCCCCGGCGTGACACCCGACGTCGAAGAACGGATCCCAGCATTCGTGCGCGTATTCCATCGCGCGGCGCGCAGCCTGCGTACCGTGTTGCAAACTCGTGACCCGCATCGACGTTTACAGTGGAACCGTATTTCGATCTTTGTCGCGCCAGCGATGTATCTCGACCGAGACGCTGCTGCGCGACTCGCCCGCAGGCTCGCTCCCGCGACCCGGCACCTGGGTCTCGAGAAGGTCACCGTTCAATTGAGCCTGCTTGACGTCGAAGAACCGGAAGCGCCCGCGCGTCCGATTGAGATCGTCATTACGGACACCGGCCCACAGATGGAAATTTCGTGGCGCGAACCTCACAATGATCCGTTGCAGCCTGCCGGAGACTACGAGCGAAAGGTTGTGGGATCGAGGCGAAGGCGACGCATTTATCCGTACGAGATCATCAGCATGTTGACCTCGGACGAACGCAGCATCGAAGATGCAGTCACCGATGGCGTGACGCGCACAAACGGCCGGAGCAACGCGATGCCGAGTTTGCCGCGGGGAACGTTCGAGGAATACGACCTCGACCCAGCCTCGGCCACGCCGAAAGCGATCGCGGTCGAACGCAGTCCCGGCCTCAATGAGAGTGCTGTCGTGTTGGGCGTCATCTCGACTCCGACCGAAAAGTTCCCTGAAGGCATGGAGCGCGTGCTCGTGCTGTCCGATCCAACCCGGGGCATGGGGGCGCTTTCACTGGGCGAGTGCGATCGATTGGTCGCAGCATTCGACCTCGCAGAAGAACGTCGCGTTCCCGTCGAGTGGGTTCCCGTATCGAGTGGTGCAAAGATCGCGATGGACAGTGGCACCGAAAACCTCGACGCCACCGCGCGTGTGGTGCGTCGTATCGTTCATTTCACCCAAGCGGGTGGCGAGATCAATCTGATCGTGCAGGGAATCAACGTTGGCGCGCAGAGTTACTTCGACGCGCTCGCCACCATGTTGATGCACACCAAGGGTGCCCTCATCATGACCCCGCGCGCCTCCATGGTGTTGACCGGGCGCGCTGCTCTTGAAGCGTCGGGGGCCGTGTCGGCGGAAGACGAAGAGGCGATCGGCGGCTTCGAACGGGTGATGGGGCCGAATGGCCAAGCGCAGTACTACGCGCGTAACTTGGCCGAGGCGTATCAAACGCTCTTCGAATACTACCGGTACAGCTACGTCGCCCCGGGCGAGAAGGTGCCGCGGCTTTTCGAAAGCAAAGACCCGGCAGCGCGTTCGGTATGTGACTTCGTCCTTACTCCAGAGGAAGGGTTCGACTTCCAAACCGTTGGCGAGATCTTTAACAACGAAACGAACCCAGGACGTAAGCGCCCCTTCGATATGCGCGCCGTGATGTCTTCGGTCATCGATCAAGACGGTGGCCACCTCGAGCGATGGCGACAGATGGTAGGCGCCGAAACTGCCATCGTGTGGGATACCCATTTGGGTGGCGTTCCCGTGACCACGATCGGAATCGAAAGCCACAACATCCCGCGTGACGGCTACCGCCCCTTCGACGGTCCGGAGTCGTGGACCGGCGGAACCCTCTTTCCTCTTTCGTCGAAGAAGGTTGCGCGTGCCATCAACGCTGCCAGCGGTCGTCGCCCGGTTGTGATGCTCGCAAACCTTTCGGGCTTTGATGGTTCGCCGGAGTCACTCCGCAAACTTCAGCTTGAGTACGGGGCCGAGATCGCAACAGCGGTCGTTAACTTCGACGGCCCGTTCTTGTTCCAGGTCGTGTCGCGTTATCACGGCGGCGCATACGTGGTCTTCTCAAGAGAACTCAGCGACAACATTCGCGCCTTTGCGCTTTCGGGTTCGTACGCTTCGGTGATCGGAGGCGGTCCCGCGGCCAAGGTGGTCTTCTCTCGCGATGTTCGCGTGCGTGCATTGGAAGACGAGCGCGTGAAGAAGTGCGAGCGTGAGTTGCGATACCGCGGGACCCAAGCAGCCCGCGAGGCGCTCGACAGCAAAATTGCCGAAGTCACCCTCGAAAAGCAGGCCGAGATCGCCGCGGAATTTGACGAAGTTCACAGCGTCGAACGCGCCCTTGAAGTCGGCTCGCTCGAAAAGATCATCGAACCGGACGCCATGCGGGCCACGTTGATCCGCGAGCTAAAGGTTATGCTTGGGATGCCGCTCAGCTGACTCTCGTTCAAAGAGTGTGCGTGGTCGGCAACTCTGGCAGCGGAAAGTCAACATTCTCCCGCGCGCTGGCTCACAAGCTCGGCTATCCGCATCTCGAACTCGACGGCATCGCGCATCAGGCGAGTTGGCGCATGATCGACCCCGGAGAATTTCGCGCGCGGGTCGGCGCCTTCATCGATGCCAATCCAACTTGGATCATCGAAGGCGGCTACGAGCTTGTCCGCGAATTGGTTTGGAGCCACGCACAGCAGATGATCTGGCTCGATCCCAGCCGGTTCGAAAATATGCGAGCTGTCGTATGGCGAACGGTTCGCCGCTCGATCACGCGCGAAGTGTTGTGGAACGGCAACCGAGAGCCTTGGTCCAACCTCTATTCCCGTGACCCCGACAAATCGGTCATCGCGTGGGCGTGGGTCAAGCACCCTGAGAGGCGGGCGCTCTACAACCACACGATCGACGATCCCCGCTGGAAGCACCTCACCTGGACCCGCTTCACTAGCTGTAAGGCGGCGTCGAGGTGGCTGGACGCGATTTAGGATCGCACTCTTTTCACCCAGCGTCGTAGTCGATCGACTGAGTCGAGCTACTGTTGCTTCATTCACGCAAACGACCTCGGCGGACTCATGCCCCATTCCAATGCCCCCGACATCATCCTTTTAGAAGGCATCGAAGTGCCTGCTGCCCTCGGCGTCACCGAGGCGGAGCGGCAGATGCGTCGACCCGTTCGTCTCGATCTCGAACTCGGCTTTGACCTTCGTCCTTCTGGGCAGACCGACGACCTTTCGCAAACGATCGACTACGGAGAGATCTACGAAATTGTCGAAAAAGTTGCGGGCGGTCGTGAGCATAAGCTTGTCGAAGCATTGGGTGAGCGCATCGCGAATGCATTGTTTGAGAATTTCCCAGTCGAGAGTGTCCAATTGACGGTGAGAAAGTCGAAGCCCATTGCGGGGGTGCTCGATTGGGCTGGAGTGCGGATCACGCGCACCCGCTAACGCGTGTTTGAGCGCGGAATCTTCTTTGTGACAAACCGTCAGGAGGCCGGATGATGGGTGTGTTGCTGCGAGGCGTGATCTTCTGCCTGAGCGTTCTCCCGCCGGGTTTCGCGCGCGAGTTGTGCGCTCACCTTGCGTCGCTTTACGCCCGGGTGGGAGGCCCCCGCACAAAAGACGCCTACGCGAACATCCGCCTCGCGTTTCCCGAGAAGTCAGACGAGGGGTGCACGCGCATCATGGTAGAAAGCTTCGCGAACCTCGGGCGCAGCGTCGCAGAAGTTTGTTCGATGCATCGGCGTGACTCCGGTGCACGCTTCGACCGTGTCACGATTGAAGGCCGCGAAAATCTCGAAATTGCCCGAAAGTCTTCGGGACAAGACGGCGGGCTCGTCGTAACCGCTCACTTCGGTTCGTGGGAATTCTGTGCCGCGGCTCTCGCGCATCACGGACTCCCCATTAGCGTTGTCCAGCACGGATTCAAAAACGCCGCGGTTGAGCGCGTGGTGACGGGTTGGCGCGCGAAAGCCGGTCTCGAAACACTTTCCATGGGAAGCGCCGCGTTGGGTTTGTTTCGCGCACTTGGGCGCGGCCGCTATGTCGCACTCTTGATGGATCAAAATGCGGGTGAAGAAGAAGGCGTCTTCGCACCGTTCTTCTCCGTGGCGGCGTCGACCCGAAGTGGCCCCGCCCTCATCGCAATGACACGAGGTACTCCCGTGATCCCCGTGTTCTTCTACCGAAAGGGAAAGACGGGCGAGCACGTTGCACGCATTGGTGCGCCGCTCGAACTCGACCAAGACGAGAACGCACCGCCCGAACTGCTGACGAAGAACGTCGCCTGCATCAACGCTGCGATCGAAGCCGCGATCCGCGAAGCACCGGAGCAGTGGATCTGGAGCCATCGCCGTTTTAAGACGCGCCCAGCAGGCGCCGAGCCCATCTACGAAAAACGTGGCGGTGTACTTCGGAGCCTGCGTCACAGGCTCCGAGGCTAGACGCCGCTTCGTCTAAACCTTCTGCGATCGCCGGGGTCTTTTCGGCATGGCTGCGAGCCCCAGTGCGCACAAGAGACCGGTGCTCGGCTCTGGTATGGACGTAATGAAATCGACGGCGACATAGGATGGCGTGTTGACGCCGAAGTCGCCGACGTCGGAGGACGCGAACGAAAATGACAATTCGTCGACTAGGCCGAGGCTCGAAAGATCAACCCAGGTCCAGTCGTCGATGATGTAGTCGTCGACAGAATTCGCAAACCGGTAGTCGGCGAGGAAAAACTCCACGCTACTTGTCGCCGCACCAGAAAGCCGCCCTTCGACCGTGACGCTGAACCAGTCCTCGTCCGTGCCCGATGCGCCACCGAACTGCTTCGCGAAGCTGTCGCCGTTCAACATCGAAAGCGCTGAGTACGTGGTGTTGGTCAGGTAGGTTCCGGTGATGTTGGCGGCGCTTGCGAGGGTGATGTTCGCCGAGTCGGTAAACGCTACGCCAAACTGCCCGGCGCCGCCGAAGCCACCGCCGGTGATCGCGCTGTACTGATTACCGAATCCAGGCGTTGCGGTGTCGCCGTGGTTGCTCACCGACCAACCGTCCCAGCAGCAACCGAAGCTGAAGGTGTTGTTGAAGGTTCCGCTGAAGGTTCCGTTTCCAACTGTGAAGTCGCCGCCCAGGTCACTCCCGTTGTAGAAGCCACTGCCGTCCAGCGTGAAGTCGTCAAAGTTGATGGTATTTGCGGTTGCGGTTGCGGCGACGAGCATCGTCGCGGCGGCGAGCACCGAGCTTGTAAGTATTCTGGAAACGAAACCGTTTGGTCGTGAGTGACGGGTCAAGGTATGCACGTGATTCTCCTTGGCTCCTCGAAGCGAACATTTGATTTCGCGCACGGGCACCTGTCGTGCACGCGAAAAGTGCAATGAAACCGACCCAGGAGATTGTGAACGGGAGTTGGGCGCCTCGCCGCACCACACCGAATTGGTGATGGCGTTGGCGCTGGGCGCGAAACTCCTTCTCGGTCCCCGGAGAAAAGCATTCAATTCGGTGGCTGCGTGCGGGGCGAATCGTGCTCGCTCTACAAACAACCGATGTCGATGAAAGGTCGGTCTTCTGGCTTCTGGATCATTCAGGCTTCAACACCTTCCCAACCTGTGCTCTCCGTTGAATCAACCCAATGAATCGATTCGAAGAACGGCGGTCAGTGGTATTTCGTTGAAGCTGTCCCCAGTTACAGCGACGGGCTCGCGCCGGATTTGCACCGGCTTCCCAGTTTTCCCGGCACCGCGCATGCAAGAGTTTTGGCCAAATGCCAGACCCTTACAAAGACGAAGTGTGCGAGATCCCTTTCAGTACTTTCGAATCGCCGAGCCTAACGGAGCGAGTGTCGCGCTGTCAATCGAATGGGAGTGGGACTCGTGCGAATTCTGCGAAGAGCAAATCGATTCGCGCGGCATCGAGACAAAGGTGCAGGGGGGTTGTCTAACTCAAGAACCTTCGTTGGGTTCGAAGACCATGACGCAGTCGCGTCCCGAGTCTTTGGCGCGGTAGAGCGCTTGGTCGGCTTCGCTGAATAGTTGCTTTTTGTCGCCCGCATAATGCGAAAGTCCCATCGACACGGTGACGTTGCGTCGTTCGCTCGGTGGATTTATGAAGAACTGAGTTTCTGCAATGGTCCTGCGGATCTTTTCGGCGAGTTGCTGGGCACCGTCCGCGCTGGTCCCGGGCGCGAGCAACGCGAACTCTTCGCCGCCATAGCGGGCGAGCACGTCCGAACTCCGTAGCAGCGTCTTCATCACTTCGGCGATGCGTTTCAAGATCGCGTCCCCCGCCGCGTGTCCCAGGCTGTCGTTCCACCTCTTGAAGTGATCGATGTCAATCAGGATCAAGGCCAAGGGCTCCTCGGTACGATTCGTGCGTTTGGCTTCTTTCGCGAGTGAGTCCTGGAAGTAGCGGTGATTGTAGAGCCCCGTGAGGCCGTCGGTGATGGAAAGCTGCGCCAGCACGTGGTTGGCAGAATGCAGTTCGTCGTTGCGGGTGCGCAGCTCGGCGTTGACTTCTTCGACGTGGCGATTGGCGGCTTCGATTTCCCGTGCGTTGGCTTCGATGCGTGACGTCATCTCGCTGAAGGCTCGGGTGAGGAGGCCGACTTCGTCTCTGGACGCTGTCCTGGGAAGTTGAATGTTTATTTCGCCGTTCGACATTTGACGCGCGGCGCGGGACAACGCCTCGACTGGACGCACCAGCCCGACCGCGAACCGATAAGCGATCAAGGCGAAGACCGCGATGATGGCGAGGTTGATGCCCGCGACACGGCGCATCGCGGTCGCCACCCGGGCGAACGCCAGGTCGTACTCTTCCTCGATCACGAGAGACCAATTGTGGCGACCCACGGGCATGCTGCTCGCGATGAATCGTCGGTCTTCGTCGTCAATCCGTTCCACCGCACGCGTTGCGGCGCCGTCGCCCGGAAGTGGGAGCGCGTAGGTCGACGCGGTTCGCTCGCCTGAACTCGACGCGATGTAGCGCTGCTCGGCGTCGACGATCGAGATATGACCCTGCATCCCGCCGCCGTGCAGCCTCAGAACGGGGGCCAACACGGCGAGATCGAATACGAAGTGGAGCGTTGCGCCGAGGGTGCCTTCGAGTTCGGTCGAGGTGACTTGGTAGTAGCGCCCTTCGCTGTATCCCACGCGGCTGAAAGTGGCCGATGCTAGCGGGTCGCGCATGCTCTGGGGCAGCTCAAGTTCGTCACCGCGCCAAAGTAGGAGTTCACCCTGGCCGTCACGCACAAACGCTGAGGAGAAGGTCGGTACTTCGAGAAGCATCGAGTGAAGTTGCCGTCCCACGACCGTGCGCGCGAAGGACTTTTCGCTGGGGCTTGTGTCAGTGAGTAGGTCTTGCAAGTGGCCAACGCTTATCAGGTCGCGCGCAAATTCAGCGGCGATGGCCTTGTGGTCTTCGTACCAGAAGTCGAGTTCGATCCCGGTGCGTTGGAGCATTGCGGGAAAGGATTCCTGGATTTTTTCACGTAGGAAGGAATCGATGGCGCGGAGCGATACCGTGCTGATGACGAGGGATGTGCACAGCGTTACGGCGAGTACGAAGAAGCCGAGGCGGGTGGGGAGGCTGCGGAACGGGTGGCGCCAGACGCGGAACTCGTCAGCGCTTGAGGTGGGGTTTGGGGGAGGCTTGGGCATGGGCGGGGTCCTGCCT
>LWDU01036192.1_pt1 | contig 41843 bp, 23 predicted proteins | sample 727161 | NCBI WGS metagenome assembly LWDU01 (sample SAMN04566230, study PRJNA314399) | hydrothermal vent metagenome | isolation source: deep sea hydrothermal plume seawater | place: Mexico: Gulf of California, Guaymas Basin | collected 2004-07-11
TGCAGCCCCACTGCAGCCGGAATGCAGCCAGCATGTGCGAGAATCTGGACCATCGCAGAATCAAAGAGATTGGAGTCTGAAAATGCAGGAATTGGTCAGAACGGTAAAGGTCCTGAAACATCCCAACGGCAAGTCGCCCAATTGGTATCTCCGTTTCTGGGAACCAACAGCAGACGGAAACGGCTGGAAAGAGAAGTGGCGTTCGACGAAGACGAAGCTCAAAAAAGAAGCTGAACAGCAACGACGGCAGCTGGAACATGAATTGGGTGCCGGACGTCGAGCCCAAAGCGAAATCACGTGGGAAGACTTCTGTTCTCTGTTTCTGACGAAGCACGCGGCCCAGAAGCCGAAGGCGACGTACGATTTCTACGAACGCTCCTGCGGGACGTCGACCACGTCGTGCTTGAGGACTTTGTCAACGAACGAAGCCTGGAAGTCGGTTCGTATGCGACGGTCAATCGCGACGTACGACACATTCGAGCAGCCCTGAAATGGGCGGAGCGTCGAAAACTTATCAGCGATGTCCCGGACTTTGGCCCGATCTTTCTGAAGGAGGATCGTAAGAAGCCAACGATCATGCCCGAAGAAGACTTCCTCGCCATGATCGCGGCCCTTGTTCCCGAATTGAATCTGCCCAAACGATCCTGCGGCTGGTGGCGAGCATTCCTTTACGTCAGTTATTACCTCGGTCTCCGACGTGGAGAAACTCTGAGTCTCATATGGCATGACGTGATTTTTTCGAAGCTTGAGGTCCGAGTACAGGCACCAACGTCAAAAAGCCGCAAAGAGCGAACTGTCCCTATTGCCCCTGAGATGGCCGAAATCCTGAAGGAGTGGAAGGCGGAATGCACAGGCTCAAGTCCTCAGGACTATGTATTGGACTGGCCCTTCAACACCTATCGTGCGATCTACACTGACTGGCACCTGATTCAGGACGCTGCTGAGATCCCAGAGGGACAGCATTATGTCCCCAAAGACTGCCGGTCGACCTGTGCTTCAGAGCTGATTGCCAATGCGGTGCCCACTGTCGTCGTGAAGGATTTCCTGGGGCATTCGTCCGTAGCGACAACGGAGACGTACTACATCAACACGAAGCCAGCATTGCGGTCGGCTGCGAACGTCCGACACGTCTGTCGGCCTGAAGAAAAGACCACCGAAAACCCGTCCTGAATTTGGGTCGCTGAAACGTCCATGTAGAACTAATGTAGAACTCGCTCTTAAAACGAAACAAGGGTTTGCGACCAAATGGCCGCAAACCCTTGTTTTTTATTAGTCCGAGAGGGGGGAGTCGAACCCCCACGCCGTTACCGGCACAGGATCCTAAATCCAGCGCGTCTGCCAATTCCGCCACTCTCGGTCGACGCAAAGCCTTTGTTGTTAGTACTTTGCGTAATTCACCATCGCACCAACACGAGGTGTTTGCAGGTGTCGTTGGTGGTGTCCTGAGCCGAATCGTATAGCGTTTTCCCAGCAAAACAAGGGCATTGCCCCGCTCTCCAACAGTACCTGGTGTCCAGCGCGTTTTGTGGCCCGTTACAGGATGGCTCCCAGAGCAAACACATCGCTGCGGCCGTCAAGTCGATGCCCTTCGCCTCGAGCCTGTTCGGGACTCATGTATGACGGTGTTCCGGCAATCAAACCAGCGACCTGAACATCCTGGTCGCGTACGGCCAGTCCGAAGTCAGTGATGTACGGATGTTTTGTACGTTCTTCGATCAGAATATTGCCAGGTTTGACATCTCGGTGAACCAGTCGCCGCTGGTGAGCATGATGCAGAGCCTCAGCAATCGGGATCAAAAGTCGGCCACAGTCCGCAAAGGCCAGCCGACCGCGAGCCAATCGTTCCTCCAGCGTCACCCCTTCGACGAATTTCGACACGATGTAAATGGCTCCATCCGACGTCCGACCAACGTCATGGACTGGGACAATATGCGGATGATCGAGCCCCGCGACCAGTCGAGCTTCCGTCAGGAACGATTCCGCCTCGCCTTTCCGTTCGAATCGTTCCGGGTTTGGAACCTTGACGGCAACGGAGCGTTGCAGTTCTTCGTCCGATCCCAGAAAAACGCAGCCGAAACCAGCAACGCCCAGGACGTATTAGTACTGCGATCGAGCTATTGCAACCGGGATTCGCTGTCTGGCATTCTCGGATGAACCTGAACCATTTTCAGTCTGTACTTAAGAGAGTAACGACGACGTTGAGCCGTTACAAAAATCCGGCTATCACGGCATAACATCCGAAAGCGTCTGGCACGTAAAACAAGCGGTTCAGAACCAGGACGCTTCAGAACTGGTATCCAGCGTGTCATTCAGATACGTGTAGAGTCACGTGGTGTTGGGTCAGCAGCAATCACAGTGACATCGATTTACTGATCGCCGACCGGACACGTGCCTGATTGTCGCGATGGAGAGAGTTGACTGGGTGGGAGACCGAGGACGCCGCATTTCCGAATCAGTTTTATGTCCAGAGTGGCTTGCCATTTTCCTGTAATATTTGTGATGATGATGCGCGAGGTTTCAGTTCGTTCGGACGTAATCGTCCTGTACGCCAAATACGTGGATGGAGGTGTGCGTGAATCACACCAGTCCAGATGTCAATCATCAGTCAACGCCTCAAGCCAAAATCGCACTGTTTCGTTCGCTGTTTCGCGGCCGCGAGGATGTCTATCCGCAGCGGTTCGAAAGCCGAACTTCCGGGAAGTCCGGCTATTCACCAGCGTGTGCAAACGAATGGGTACGGGGAATCTGTGAAAAGCCACGAATCAAGTGTGGAGCCTGCCAGTATCAGCAGTTTCTGACGGTAACGGACGAAATGATTCGCTGGCATCTGTCGGGAAGAGATAATCGTGGTGCCAACTTTGTCGCTGGCGTTTACCCAATGCTGCTGGATGAGACGTGTTTTTTCCTGGCGATGGATTTCGACAAAGCGCACTGGCAGGAAGATACTCAGGCTGTGCTGGAAACATGTCGCCGCATCAGTATTCCCGCCTGCCTTGAGCGATCACGGTCCGGCCAGGGTGGACACATCTGGCTGTTCTTTGAGCACGCGATTCCCGCCACCATTGCTCGGCGACTGGGATCTCACATTCTCACCGAAACGATGGAACGCCAGCCGGAGATCGGGCTGGATTCGTACGATCGCTTCTTCCCCAGTCAGGACACGCTGCCACGGGGCGGTTTCGGCAATCTCATCGCGCTGCCGTTGCAGAAGCAGGCGCGCGCCACTGGCAACAGTGTCTTTGTCACCGACGATGGTACTCCCCACAAAGACCAGTGGATGTTTCTGTCTTCGATAAAACGTATAACACGAACAACCGTTGAGAGAATTGTTCGTGACGCTGGAACGCATGGACGCATCCTCAACGTGAGAATCGCTGCTCCGGAAGGCGATGACGCCGAACCGTGGCTGGCTGCTCCCTCGCGTCTGCGGAACGAACCGGCGATTACCGACCCGCTGCCAAAACAGATTCACCTGACGCTCAGCGATCAAATCTATATCGAGAAAGATTCGCTGCCACCGGCGCTGCGGAACCGATTGCTGCGGACGGCCGCCTTTCAGAACCCGGAATTCTATAAGGCTCAGTCGATGCGTTTGCCAACCTGGGACAAGCCACGGATCATCAGTTGCGCAGAAGACTATGACAACCATATCGCACTGCCACGAGGCTGCATGGAGGACGTGCATGCGCTGCTATCCGACTTAAAAATCGATATCGACGTCCAGGACAGGCGTTTTCAAGGCGAACCGTTGGATCTGTCGTTTCAGGGGGAACTGCGCCCGGGGCAGCAGATCGCCGCCGAACAGATGATGAAATACGACACCGGAGTTCTTTCCGCAACCACGGCCTTCGGCAAGACGGTTGTCGCCGCGTGGATGATCGCAGCACGCGGCGTGAACACACTGATACTTGTTCATCGTCGGCAATTGCTGGATCAGTGGGTGGATCGGCTGTCAACGTTCCTGAACCTGTCGACAAAGGACATCGGCCGGATCGGAGGTGGACGAAGGAAACCAACGGGCAGAATTGATGTCGCCGTCATTCAAAGTCTCGTGCGAAAGGGTGTCGTTCGGGATTGTGTGGCCGACTACGGTTTCGTAATCATTGATGAGTGCCACCATCTTTCAGCTCGAAGTTTCGAGTTGGTGGCACGGCGGACGAAAGCCAGATTCGTGACTGGCCTGTCAGCCACGGTCACTCGAAAAGATGGCCACCAGCCGATCATTTTCATGCAGTGCGGCCCGGTGCGGCATACGGTCGATGCTAAGTCAGAAGCCGTGGAACGACCATTCCGTCATACCGTCATGGTCCGCCCCACGTCGTTTCGCCCCGTCATGGAAGCGGATCCTGACATGCGAATGCAGTTCCAGGATCTCTACCGGGAACTGATCGCCGATACGGAACGAAACCGGATGATTTGTGACGAGGTCGTGCGGAGCGTCAGGAATGGTCAATCTCCGATTGTGCTGACAGAACGGAAAGAACATTTGCGCACACTTGCTGAACTTCTGGAACCTCATGTCGCGCACGTGGTTGTCCTGCACGGAGGCACCGGAAGGAAGGAAAGTCGAGCAGCACAGGATCGACTGGCAGCGATTCCTGACAGCCAGGAACGCGTGCTGCTGGCGACCGGGCGTTACATCGGGGAAGGCTTCGACGATGCTCGGCTGGATACGCTGTTTCTCACTCTGCCGGTTTCCTGGCGAGGTACGATCGCGCAATACGTGGGTCGCCTGCATCGTTTGCGCGACGATAAGTCAGAAGTCCGGGTTTACGACTACGCCGACCTGAATGTCCCCATGCTGGCTCGGATGTTTGACCGTCGATGTCGGGGCTACGAAGCTGTGGGCTATACCGTGATGCTGCCGGGCAGTGCCGTTCCCGGTTGGCCGGAGGAGGTGCCGTTGCCCGTTGATCCTCAGTGGAAGAATGACTACGCCGCGAGCGTGCGACGACTTGTTCGGGACGGAGTCGACGAACCACTGGCAAAACTCTTCGTGCATGCGGCGCGCCGGGTGACGCCCGATTCCGAAGGCATCAATCGAGCTCGCAGCGCCACCGAAGCGTTTTTGTTTCGACGCCTGGAAACAATGCCGCTGACCGCAGGACGGTTTCGTCTGAATGCGGAGCTGCCCATTCCGTTCGACGGGTGGGGCAACATGGAAGTCGACCTGTTGCACGCGGACATTCGTCTCGTAATCGAGCTGGATGGTGGCCAACACTTCGCCAACGAAGACGCCTACCGACGTGATCGCCGAAAAGACGTACTGTTGCAGGAACAGGGCTACTTTGTGCTGCGTTTTTTGGTTCAAGATGTCGGTGCAAAGCTGGACGGTGTGCTGGACTCGATTTTGAGGGCGATCGCTCACCTGTCTCGACAGCCTGGCTGATCGAAACTTGAAAAAATGGGACATGCGGAATCCGCTCGGTTGTGTTCACACGGACTGGGTTCCGGATTCATAGCTGGTAGCGCAAAATCTGCTGTGGTGGGCATCACCCGCCACAGCAGAATCAAGGCTGGGGGAGCTGCCGTACGTCCATCCGTACCGCGCAGTTCGTAGCGACCTGCAGCATGGGACACGTCGCTGGTTGGCGATCCCCCGATGCACTCGGAAAAATCCGCCAGTGCAGCGTGGGATGTAATTGCCCCGCGGGCTTTCCCGTTCGCGTACAGGAATATACGATCCGCCGAAAGCAAACCCGGTCTGTAGAACGCCTCTCTGGCCGTGGCTGGAATGCTACAGAGATTCACGCTGACTTGTGGCCGCGAAGAACGCTTTTCAATAGCAGTTTCATTACTTCCACGAGCCAGTATCGTCCACAACAATAAGTAAACTGTTCTGCTAATCAAACGAACGGAGTCAGTCATGTCGAAACGAAGTCGTGCGCGCAACAAACAGCTTCGAAACCGACGTAAGAAGCAGAAGCTGGTGGTTCAGAGCCCTGCATCGTCGGCAACGTCAGGCAGGTTGAATCGACGCACGGTGTCGCGACTGGCCGAAGCGACAAACCTCATCAACGCCGGGCACTTCAGCGAAGCCGAAGAAATTCTCACCGAAGAAGACCGTCGCCACAACGGACACCCTTCCATCCTGGAAGATCTGCTGTGGCTGCATCAGGCGCAGGAGGATCATCTTTCTGCGACGCTCATTGCGGAACGATTGCTGCGCGTCAGGCCTCAGGATGCCGAAGTCCGGTTGTCACTGGATCGCGGCGACGAGGCCGGTCGTATGTTCGCGTTCACGCTGGCGAAGGCTGTGAAGTCCCCCGATCTCATGGACGCCCTGCACCACTTTGCGTTCAGCACCCGCGGCCCGGATCAACTTCGCAGCGAAGCTTTGAACGTGCTGCAGGAAAACGACAGGCTGGGACCAGGCCCACACCGCGTCTTCTACGGCGGCGAATGGAAAGAAATCGAACTATTCAGCCCTGAAATCACGGACGTGCCGCAACCCGTAAAGACCCCGAAACTTGAGAAGTTACACGAAGAAGGTTATTTCGCGCTAAGTGATGATGATCCCGAGAAGGCGGAATTGATTTTTCGCAGGTGCATCGAGCTGGATCCCGACGACCCGACATCACGTCACAATCTCGCTGGTGCTTTGATACAATACGGCGACTATGAAAGCGAAGTAGAAGCGAAGCGGATTCTCAACGATCTGCTTGAACGTTTTCCGGATTACTCGTTCGCTAGGACATCGCTCGCACAACTTGCTATTCGGGTCGGCGACCTGCAGGCGGCGTGTGACCTGATGGCTCCGCTTAAACAGCGGCAACAGATGCACCGTTCAGAAATCATGGCCTACTTCAGCGTGGTCGGCGAAATTTCGTTTGCGGGCAACGCGCTGGAAAGCGTGGAGCAAACGGTTTCCATGATGGAACAGATCGATCCGAACCATCCGAATACAAGCATCTTCCGGCGGCGTCTGGATTTCGCAAGGCGTGCGAGCAACTCGCCCTTGCAGCGACAGTCGCTGGCGATTCCTGGTCATTTTCAGGGAAGATCCGACAATGGCTCTGGTCAACGATATTGATTCTCAGGATCACCCTGAGTGGTGATGATTTCTCAGCCCCGCCAGGACTACTTTTGATTCTCACGATTGCCCGCCGTCCGTACTTGAATCCATGTCTCGCTGCCGTTTATCCTCGCTTGATCAGGCGAATTCAGATCATTCATGCTTAGCGATTGAGAAGGGAATCCAATGCCACGAACTGCAACACGGAAGTCTTCCGGATCTCCCAGGACGGCGTACAATAGTCTGTGCCCTGCTGCACGGCACATTCTTCATCTGCTGGCGATTTACGATGAGCCGATTTCCCGAACGGATGTTGCGAAACTGTCCGTGCAGACTGGCTGGACCGATGATGAGGAGGACAGCCTCACGGCGAGGGCTGCGGAAGCTCCGCTGGACGAGCTTGAACAGGCCGGGTTTGTCACAATTGGCAGCTATAAGCGCTGGGATGTTGTGGAATCACTGCGGGACTTTGCTGTCCAGCGGGCGATTCACGCCCGTTCCTTTGACCGAATTGCTGAGATCACCGACGCGAAGCGGGAGAAACACAACGCCCGTACCTGGGGTCGACCGGATTTGCGAGTGGCTCGACGTGACGCGCGGATAGCGTTTTATCGCGGTGATCTGGAGACGTTTCGGCTGCAGTTCAATGATGCCGCAAAGGGTGACGACAACTTTCGCCTGCTGAATCCGTTCGATGCGGAGATTTTCGAACAGATCGCCCCGGAACTTCAGGGCGGGTGCCTGATCGATGCGATCTGGGCGGCCGTGCTGAACGCGGAAGGTTCCCCGACAACGTTGGAAATTGCCGACGTCTGGCTTGCGGCACTGAAGCAGCCGACCGACGTTGAAGCGAACGCGAGACTCACGCTGGCGATTGTACGGGGCGATCTGCATACGCTCGGTCGACTCGCGCAGCAAAGTGATTTCGATCTCGACAATGCCGCCGGGTGTCGAGCGTTTTTGACCGGAAATTACGAGACGGCGGAGGCGTGTTTTGATGCAGCGCATGCTCGGGCCAGGAAAGCGTCGCGCAAACGCAACATTGTGCTGCCGGATTTCTGCGGTTTGTTCCACATGCTGCTGAAACTGCGTCGTCGAACGGCTGACGCTTATGCTCTATTAAGTTCGATGCAGTCTGCGGCGAAGGACACTTGGCGCCGAGAATTCAAGTCATCAGCGCTACTCGTCTCTGTGGCGTCGAAGTACGACGAGAAAGCGGATGCGAAGAGTCGCGATCACCTGCAGATGTTGTTCACCACAACGGCGACAAACAACGACCACCTCGGCTTTGTCGTCGGTGGCTATTTGTGGAAGTGGTTCCTTTGCGATGGGATGTCGAAGTCAGAACGGTGCACTTCCGTCACAAGGATCGCGAACAAGCTGGAGAAACTGGGGCTCACCTGGCTGGCGTCATTTACAGAAGATGCCGCCGCGTGTGTGACGATTGCCGCTGGTGAAATTCCCGTCAGCAAACGTCATGCAAAGTCGGGCACGCAGTCGCTCACCACCCTCCTGCAACCGGAACCCGCGTGGGAACGAACGCTTAAAGCCATTGGACACCTTGTGGCGCCGGAAACTCCCGCTGTGGCGAATGACACCGCCGTTACCGTTGACGAACGAATGATCTGGGAAATCAGATACAGCGCCGAAAGCACGTGGATCGATGCGAAGCCGTTTATTCAGAAGCGATCCGGTCGAGGCTGGACGAAAGGCCGCCCGGTCGCGTTGTCTCGATTGCATGATGAATTCGACAGCACGGCATTTGACTTTCTCACGGACGAAGATCGGCGGCTGTGCCGCGCGATTGAGTGTAAGACGGAACGGAATCACTATGGCTATTCTGAAACGCGATACTGGTTTGAGTTTGAACGAGCGATCAGCGCTTTGATTGGGCATCCCTGTCTGTTTGCTACCGGTGACCGTGAAAACCCGCTGGAAATTGTGTCCCGCGATCCGCAACTGGTCGTCCGCAAAGGAATGAGTCACGTCACGCTTCAAATTGAACCGGCTCCAGCCAGTGACGGTGGCGTCGCTGTCCTTGAGGACGGCCCTGGGCGATTGGCGGTGGTGCGGTTCACTGTCGATCAGCGTCGCCTGGCCACTTTACTGCAGGGCAAACTGATCGTACCGGAAGCCGCGGCGGACCGCGTGATGCAGACGGCTCAGGCAGTCGCGCCGTTGATTTCGATTCAGTCTGACATCGAAGGCAGCACGATTGCGGCGGCCGAAACGGTAGACGCCGATAGTCGGCCACACCTGCATATGATGCCGTATCAGTCAGGCGTGCGAGCCGAATTCTTCGTGCGTCCGTTTGGCGAGGGACCGTTTTATCGACCGGGCGAAGGCGGCGCCAGCGTGCTTGCATCGATCGCCGGCCAGTCCAGATCAACCACGCGGGATCTGGCGACTGAGACGTCTCGCGTTAACGAAGTAGGCAGCGCCTGCGACGCACTTGCCAGCCGCTTTGATGGCGACGAATCGGAGTTTCATTTTCCGACGACGATGGAAGCCCTCGAATTGATGGTTGGCCTGGAGCCGCTGATGGAGTCTGGTGCGGTGGAAGTTCACTGGCCGCAGGGGAAGTCGCTGTCGGTCGCGGGGCACGCCTCTTCTACGCAGTTCCAGCTTCACATCCGCAAAGATCGCGACTGGTTTGCGGCATCAGGAAAGTTGACCGTCAACAAAGATCTTGCGCTGGACATGATGCAGTTGATGGAACTGGTCAGCGCGAGTCCGTCGCGTTTTGTGAAACTGAATGACGGCCGATATCTGGCTCTGACCGAACAACTGCGCCGTCGCATCGAACAGTTTTCGACCTACGGCGATCCTCAAAAAGGCAAGGTCCGTTTCCCGGCGATTCGCGCCGCTGCGTTTCAGGATCTCGACGACGAAGTCATGCGCATCAAGTCGGACACTCACTGGAAGAAATGCCTTGAGCGAATTCGATCGGCCGGTGAACTCAAGCCAAAGTTGCCGACGACGTTACAGGTGGAATTGCGAGACTATCAGCGCGAAGGATTCGACTGGCTGTGTCGACTCGCTCACATGAGTGCCGGCGGATGCCTGGCCGACGACATGGGCCTGGGAAAAACCATTCAGGCGCTGGCATTGCTGGTGTCACGTTCCGCGGACGGCCCGGCGCTGGTGGTCGCTCCGACATCGGTCGGGTTCAACTGGGTCAGCGAAGCGACACGCTTTGCGCCGACGTTGAATGTGCAGTTGTTCGGTGCGGGCGATCGTGACAAAATCTTCAAGAACCTCGGCTCCCGAGATGTCATCGTCACGACCTACGGCCTGCTGCACAGCGAAGCCAAACGATTTCACGACGTCGACTGGCACACAGCCATTCTGGACGAAGCTCAGGCGATCAAAAATGCGGCGACGCAGCGTTCACAGGCCGCCATGGGACTGACGGCAGACTTCCGGATGATCATGACCGGCACTCCGCTGGAAAATCATCTCGGCGAATTGTGGAACCTGTTCCAGTTCATCAATCCCGGTCTGCTGGGTTCGCTGGAGGAATTCAACGAACGCTTCGCCATTCCCATCGAACGCGATGGACGCAGCTCCGCGCGATCGCATCTGAAGCGACTCATCCAGCCCTTCATTCTACGTCGCATGAAAATCCAGGTGCTGCAGGAACTGCCGTCTCGCACGGAAGTTACACTGCAGGTAAAACTCAGCGACGACGAAGCGGCGCTGTACGAAGCGCTGCGACAGAAGGCCATCGACACCCTGGCGAAGGAAACGGACAAACGCGGCGAGCATCTGCGAATTCTTGGCCAGATTATGAAACTTCGCCGCGTCTGTTGTCATCCCGACCTTGTGGCTCCCGAAGCGGGGGTGAAGAGTTCGCGATTGGAATTGTTTTCCAGCACGCTGGATGAACTGCTGGAGAACAATCACAAAGCGCTGGTGTTCAGTCAGTTTGTGGACCACCTGACCATCCTGCGCGAAGAACTGGAACGAAAGGGCGTTGCGTATCAATATCTCGACGGCAGCACGCCCACCAAAGAACGGAAGAAACGCGTTGAGGCATTTCAAAACGGCGAGGGCGAAGTATTTCTGATCAGCCTGAAGGCGGGTGGCAGCGGTCTGAATTTAACGGCCGCGGACTACGTGCTGCACATGGATCCGTGGTGGAATCCGGCTGTCGAAGATCAGGCCTCCGATCGAGCCCACCGAATCGGCCAGAAGCGTCCCGTCACAATTTACCGCTTCGTAGCTCAGGGAACCATCGAAGAACGCATCGTGGAGTTGCACGCTCAGAAACGTGACCTCGCAGACAGCCTGCTGGACGGTTCCGACATCAGCGGCCGGCTGTCGGCCAAAGAACTGCTGTCGATGATCACGCCGTAAAGATCAAGGTTCCGTTGCTGTGACTCGCGTTGCGCAGTACGGCCTGCAATTAATTTGCAGCGTCCCGGCAAAGACAAGTCTCATCATGCCCGGAACGGTGGCGACCCGGGAGTACCCAACGTACTCTGAGGGCATGTCCTGTTCGCATGGACGAAGATGCCCATGAGCCCCATGCCTGTCGCAGGCCAACTCAGCAAAGCAACTCACCAGACCCACCCGGCTTGCGCTCACTGTACCACACATCTGAGCTGGTCCATGTGGGCGAGTTTTTTTTGTGCCTTTTCATGCTTTTTGTGGCCAGACATCAATCCCTGTCCCAGAGATCACCGGGCTACTGCTGAACAGCAGGCAGCCGAGAGGGCAGAGTTCACGAATCATGTTTCCTCTGCGCCCACCTGTTCAAGTTCCATAGACGGGATCTGTCCTGGCGATCATGGGCGCGCCAGGACAACCGGTCCTGTCCTACGCAACTGGTGTGCGTCGTTCGATCCGGATTCTTGTCGCGGCGGACGCCGTTTCGACAAAGGAATCAGAACGGGATAGAATCTGATTGCGAAGTTCCGGGGACTTCGTTGTCTTCATCGGGTTGATCAAAACTCTCGGGGGTGAGATATTCCCACATGCCCTGTTGATGCAACCAGACAGGGTCGGCGTTTCTCGCGATGAATTCGTCGACCGGAAGTCCGTCGATGAGCAGCGGGCGAGGGACTCGCTTCTGCTTGCCGTTGACAAATACAATCATGAATTTTTTCTTTCGCTCGCGTTTGGCCCTTCGTTGAGCGGCGGTCAGCTTTTTCTTTGGTTTTGCCATCTAATTTATCGCACGTTGGTAAGACAAGCGGCACGCAAAGACGCGAAGACGCAAAGGACAGACGAAGGTAACACACCACGGTCTGCCTCAACGGCGGGTTATTTCCCCAGCAGCCTGGCGAGTGTTGTGGCCAGACCTTTCAGTGCATCCTCGTTGGGCAGGCTGATGGTCAGTTGAGGCCGACCGTCGGCGTCTCGGTCAACGCACTCAGAAAGTTTGTCGCTCAGCTTACTGATGGTTGCTTCGTCGGGGGAACGGTTGGAATTGCTGTCGACCAGTTCTCCGGCCAGCGACAGGGCAGCGGTGATCAGATTGCCGCTGGCCTGTGAGACCTTTTCCTTCTTCTCGGCCAGTTGACGGGCTTCCGCCTCGACACGCCGTTGCTGGCTTTCGTCGATCGCCGCTTTCTGCGGTGCCAGAATGACTTCCAGTCGACGCTTCAGATCCTCCATGCCGCTGACCATTGACACTTCGTTGACGTCGCTTTCGAAGTCGAGGGCCGCATCGGCGAGATCCTGCTTTGACGCCAGTGTGTCCAGAAGTCGCTCTTCAATCGTCCCCAACGGGCCGGTGGTGACCAGCTTGTAAACGTGAACCGGATTCTTTTGTCCCATCCGGTAGGCTCGGCCGATGCGCTGTTCCAGCACAGCCGGATTCCACGGCAGGTCGACATTGATAACGGTATTGGCCGCCTGCAGATTCAGTCCTGTGGAACCGGCATTGGTCATACAAATCACACGGCATTCCGGATCGTTCTGGAAGCGCGCGATGAGTTCGGCGCGTTTCTTTTGCGGGACCTGACCGTCGAGACGCACGAAGTCGGCACCCAGGTTTTCCAACCGACTTTCGATGCGGTCAAGCATTCGTCTCCATTCGCTGAACAGCACGATCTTACGGGTCGGGTCTTCGATCAGGCTGGTCAGCAACTCGTTCAGTCGTTCCAGCTTGCTGCTGTATTCCGTCTCTTCCTGATCGATCAGATAGGTGCTGTCACACGCCATGCGCGCGTTGGCAAGGCACCCCATCATGATCAGCCGATCCATTTCTGTCATGAATTTTTTCGCCGCGATCTGAGCCGCCCGTGAGACGTTCGCGTCGTGGATTTCCAGCTGCTCCTGAGTCGCCGCCACAAGGATAATTTCGTCGGTCCGTTCTGGTAGTTCGCGAGCAACTTCTGCACGCGTGCGTCGCAACAACACGCCAGCCATCCTTTCGCGAAGTTCGTCCAGACGCCGGTATCCCTGCGTCTTGCCTCGATCGTCGACGACATGATGCCGATGGAAGAATTGATAGGCCGGGCCGAGCAACTCATCGTCAACAAATCGTGTCACCGTAAACAGTTCTCCCAGACGGTTTTCCAGCGGGGTCCCTGACAGGACAAGGCGGAAGGGGCTGTCGAGCTGCCGGATGACGTTGCTGGTTTTCGATTCCCAGTTCTTGATTCGCTGCCCTTCGTCCAGAATGATCAGATCCCACGGCACTGTTTCAATCGCCGACACGTCCCGCAACACCTGTTCGTAGTTACAGATGGTGAAGAACGTGTCACTATCGTACTGTTCCGCTCGTTCGGCACCGTTGCCGAGAATAATCTGTGTTGTCCGCCCGCTGAAGCGAGCGATTTCGCTGCGCCATTGGCTCTTCAGTGACGCTGGACACACCACCAGAACGCGTCGAATCTCAGCGAGCTGTGACAGCAACTCGGCAACACCTATGCCCTGAATTGTTTTGCCAAGCCCCATGTCGTCAGCCAGGATCGCTCGACCGGTTCCCGCAGCGAACGCGATTCCGTCCAGCTGATACGGTAATAACTCAGCGTTCAGCAATTCTGTACGAAGAGGATGTCGGTCGGGCGTTTTGCGAATTACGTCGCATTCCCGTCGAACGCGTGTCTGCACCAATTTTCGTTGAATGTACTCTTCGGCGTCCGGGAAGATAGTGACGTTGTGACCGGCTTCTTCGAGGGCGTGAATTCGAGTCATCGCATCCGCAGGGTCCGTGATCGACAGACGATCCGCAGTGCCGACGATTTCTTCCACTTTTGAATCTCGTTTGTGCGGCAAATTAAACACCACGCCACGAGTCGCTCCATAGTCCACTCGGACCGACAGCCGACGTCGTCGATACGGGGACTTTAGTTTGGGCACGGCGAATCTTTTCTGCACCTTCGCCTGAACATGCAGAATGTGTTTACAGGTACCAAGGTGATTGGTACGAAAATCCGGACAGCTGCAGAACGATTCCCCGGCTTCAAAACCTCGCAATGCAACACGATAACTGCGTCCGGACTGCTGACTGGTAACGACGTAATCAACCCAGGGTTTCTCTCTGTTCATCGACCGAACCGTCATACTCTCGTCGCCGGCTCGCTTCTGCCGCTCGGCCATCGCTCGATGGTGCAATTCTTCGGCGGTGAGATTCTCCAGCGGCACAGAAGCGTCCGGGGGCACTGCGAAGCCCAGTAACGACTTGGCATCCAGCAGGTATTCGACGGCCGCACCGAGATGATCACACGGCAGTTCACAGTGATCGCAATTCGTCTGCATTTGTTTCGCTCGAGCGGACTGCAGCGTGATCGTGGCCACGGCCACACCACTGTCCACACTTGCATCTTCGACTCGGACTCGAAACAAATCGCCACCGAGAAAAACGTCGCGGTCCGACTGAATTTCAAACTTCCTGGCCCCGGACTGAATCAGCTTCGCACCGTCGTCGCCCAGCATCTGACAGGCCTGATGGTACGTCAGCGATCCAAGTCGCTGATGAAAGACATTTATTTTCTTAGACCTGTCGGACTTTGATTTCGCTGCTGCTTTCATGCTGCCTGCCATTTTGCGTCCTCCATCATTCCGTGAAGTTTTGACTGTACCGGGCGGGATGCTGTCAGTACTGTCGCAAATCGCCCACCACGCACAATTCTGTCAGCTCACAGGCTGAATATTAGGCAGACCAGCCACAGTTTGACACCGACCGCGATCAAGCGGTGGACTGCCGAAAGGCTGAGCCTTAATTCATCAGCCACAGCGCACCGCACTGTGCATCCTTTAGGAACGCAACTCGCAACCTCTCCATATCCAACCAGCAGCAGTAATGTGCTTCGCTGGGAGGCCCGTGACCGGGACGGAAAAATGCGGGAATCGTCTGCGCTGATTCAGACAAAAACGGTGACTCACCGGGTCTTTCCTCACAATCGCCGGTTATCGCGAGATCATCGAACGAAACGTGCCTGACTTCGCGCGCCGGATGCCACGTGACCAGGAGTCACTTCACAGCGGCACTCAGCGGGGTGTTCAGCATGAAGAAAATTCGCACTAACGCACTGCAGCAGCTTGCTGTGTTTCTGACCTGCGCGTTGGTTCTTAAAATCACACTGAACGTGATCGTCAGTTACCGTGACTATCTACCACCGAATTTCGACTCTGACTTCCTTCGAGGTCGACAGCTGTATTTCTTCGGGAGTTACCGTTGGGCGTTCTATATGCACATCGCCGCCGGACCGTGTTCACTCGTTCTGGGCATGATTCTGCTGAGCGAACAGTTTCGGCTGCGGTTCTCATGCTGGCATCGTCGCCTCGGACGAATTCAAACGGCCGTCATCCTGTTGCTGCTGACTCCCAGTGGCCTGTGGATGGCATTCTATTCCCACACCGGCGCGATCGCGGGTTCGGGGTTTGCTGCGTTGGCCGTTGGGACCGGTGTGTGCCGCCCCTGTGCGCGAGCTCGGACCCGGCCCCGATTCTCGACAGGAATTCGGCACCGCCGTCCCGTGGCATCATCCAGTGAAAGGATTGATCAGAAGACAATTCGATCACCATGAGAGTCTCGGACGTTCCGTCAGTGATTTCCGAGAACGGCCTTGGCCTGGAAGGGTGCAGGCAGCTGTTCGCTCCGACGACTCCGACGTACGTCGTGTGATTATCCGGTATGTCTGACGCCGGGCAACGGAAGGAGAACAAACTGGCTTCATGAGCGTCTGCATTCGTCGGATCGTCCCACGGTTTTGACAGGTCGATCGAATCATAGAGTGCCTGCTCATCCAGATAAGGCAGGATCAGTGTCCTCCAGCTATGAAGCGGCCGGCCCTTCGCGTCAACGGTATATGCTGGAGGCAAGGCGTGATGATCGTCCGCGTAATTGTGCAACGCCAGAGCGACCTGTTTCAGATTGTTCTATACACTGAGTACGACGTGCGGCTGGACGGGACACTCGTCCGGCCGGCAACATCAGAGCGAACAGAAACGCGATGATGCTGCAGGCGATGATCGCCCCCACCCAGGGTATTCTCCACCGCGGCTTTGCATGACCGCCGAGTTCGCCAGGCTGTTCGTACGGATTGTCGCCCATGACATCACCTCCGGATTAACGGAATTAGAAGGGGAGTATCTTTTTCGCCGGACATGACGAGTCTCGATGTATTACATGAGTCAGCATCCGGCGTGATTTGTCTACTGGTAGAACCAGGAAGCAGAATCATTCGACAGATCAGTATTCCCTGACATACTGTCACTCTGAACGAATGTTCTGGCACAGCTTCAAACGCGTGAAGATTCAGGTTGTTGACGTGTGGCGTCAATGATCGGGTGAACGGCTCGAATGTAGCAAAGAATCGAAAATCCTTTATATTCCTCAACCCGACCGGTCCGGCAGCGTGTTTATTCGCAGTGCATGCGACCTGGCAAAATGTTCGGGTGTTGGAATTTGAGACAACCGGTCTCAATGACCGTTGTATGGGCACAGTCTCCAAAGCTGTTTTTTGAAGAAAACCTCGGATGGTCACGAAGTCTCTCAGCGACCAACTCCTCAACGATATGGGAGAGGATTTTGCTGAGCGAATTCGACGTGGCGAGAGTCCATCGGTCAACGATTACGCGGGCAGGTTTCCTGTGGAACAAACCAGGGAAGTCGAAGAATTCCTTGACTCGATCGCGATGATTGAACTCCTGAAACGCGGCGACGATCGGGCCGGAAAGCAACCCGATGCCATGCCGGAGGAGTTCGGCCGTTATCGAATCGAACGATCGTTGGGCGAGGGCGGGATGGGAGCTGTGTACCTCGCACACGATTCGCAACTGGATCGAAAAGTCGCCTTAAAGACACCGAAGTTCGCAAGGAATTCAGACCCCAATCTGATCAGGCGGTTCTACCGAGAAGCCCGTTCTGCCGCGACCCTGCAACATCCGAATATCTGCCCGGTCTACGATGTCGGTGAGATCGGCGGCATCCACTACATCAGTATGGCCTATATCGAGGGCCGACCGCTTTCGGACCTCATCAAGTCAAATACGTTCCCGCCCGTCGCCAGCGTGCTGCGAGTCGTCCGCAAGATAGCGATCGCCCTGCATGAAGCACACGGGCACGGCGTTGTGCATCGCGATCTGAAACCGGCGAACATCATGATCAGTCGCCGCAATGAACCGATCATTATGGACTTCGGTCTGGCCAGGCAGTTCGGCACAGGGGAAGCTGAAGAGCCTGATGCAACGACAAGACAAAACACGCCGCAGTCCGGAACGAAAAAAGTTGAGGCGAGACTGACGCTGGACGGAACCGTGGTTGGATCGCCAGGGTACATGTCGCCCGAGCAGCTTCGCGGAGAACACGACGTGATCGGTCCTGCCAGCGACGTCTATGCGCTGGGTGTGTTGCTGTATGAACTGCTGACGCGCGAACTTCCATTTCCCGGCGACGGAAGCCTGATGTCGATCATTAATTCCGTGATCTTTGACGATCCACCAGACGCTTCGGCTGTTCGCCCTCAGCTTGATCTCAGGGTTGTGTCCATCTGCCAGAAAGCGATGGCCAAAAATGTTAAAGATCGGTACGAATCGATGCAGGCGCTCGCCGTCGCGTTGACGGAAGTGCTGAAGTCGGACACGGACGACGGGGCGTCTCCCAAAGTGCCTGAGGTGGCGAACCTGGCATCTTCACCGGAGCTGGTCCGGACGAAAGAACAATACGAGCTAGCGCGTTCGCTCTATCAGGAAGCCCAATACGCAGCAGCGGTGTCGATCCTCGTAAAGATGGTCGCCGGTGCCGAACAACAGTCAAACCAGTACACGACGTGGGCTCAGACCGAATTACCAAAAGCGCGCGCAAAAGCCGAACGGTCGTCGCACGAAACTCATGGCATAGGTTCGACAGACGACGACGGATTGTGGAACGATGATATCAGTGCGTCCGCCGTGCCCACGGCCACTTACGACAAGGGGACAACACGCTCTGCGAAGCGTCGACAAAGGAAGAAAGCGGCATTCTCGATCTGGCTCTACACTGTAGCGTCAGCAGCGGCGGTCATCATCGTAGTACTTATCGCAATGATGATCTCAGAAATGCCTTCCAACAATGACGAATCTGATCAACACATCGCAGAGGCGATAGTCGTTGCGGCGGCTGATGAAACTCCAGTCGTGTCACGCGGCCAGCAGAAATCAGCTTCGGATGCAGATGATTCGTCAGCGGCAGACAGTACGGCTGAAACGGCCAGCGAGTTCAGACCACGGCCGTTCGGTGCGCGTCGCCCTTCTCCGGCCGAACGACTATGGCGACTGGACACCGACGGAGACGAAAAGCTAAGTAAAGCCGAGTTGCATGTGCAGCGAATGCCTGAAGCCGGGCCACTCAGGCAAGTGGCCGACAACTTCGACGACTTTGATCAGGATCCACGCGATGGAGTGCTGGACAGGAACGAAATCCAACGCGTCTTAAGACTTTTTTCCAAGCCGGGAGGCCGCGATTATCGACCGCGACCGCGACCGTAATCAATTCTCAGCAAGACCTGGAATAGCCGAAACGATTTCTTTCATGCGTTTCATCGCTCGCACGTAACGCTTGCTGGCTGCCTGGATTCCGATGCCCAGCACATCGGACACTTCGCCGTTGGTCAGTTCTTCAAAGTGCCGCAGCGCGATCACCTCGCGATCGATCGGCTCCATCTGGTTCAGTGCCTCTTCAAGATTCGAAATTCGTTCAACGCGAGAATAGGCGCGGCTGGCGGATGTCACGTCGCCAGCAAGCTGCGCCGCCATTGCCAGCGAAGTGTGAGGCGAGGCGCCTGGCCGTTCCAGCGAAATCTCTTTACGGACGTCACGCATTTCCGCCTGGAGATGTTGACGATGTAAATCAGCAAGTTGCTGGTTGACGATCAATCGCAGCCACACAAAAAACGGCATATCCGGTTTACCGCGATAATGGTCAGCTCGCTTGCTGGCGCTGATATACGATTCCTGAATAACGTCCGACTCCGAAATCCGGCCGGCCAGGCGATAGTCAAGTCGGAATCGAACGATCCTTTTCAGCCGGTCTCGATAGTGCAGGAACAGCTCCGCCAATGCGCCATCCTCACCGCCTTTCAGCTGGGCAATCAGTCTGGTTGCGATTTCAGATTCGTCTGACATCCAGTGTTCTTCAATTCAGTCTACAGCGTATTACGCTGACTTGTGGCCGCGAAGAACGCTTTTCAATGGCAGTTTGGTTACTCCCACGAGCCAGTATCGTCCACGACAATAAGTAAACTGCTCTAATGGACTCAATAACGAGGAACGGAGAATCGACAGCAGCATTCAATTCGTCGTGTTTCGGACTCTTTCCATGAAAACCAAACGCCCGCCGCGTCTACGACCGTTGAACCACCCAGACTGCGAAACGAGCTGCAAAAACCGGTGGTTTGGCGATAAATACTGGCAGCTCTGTGACTGGAATTGTCGCAATTCACCCCGAATGATTTGGCAAATTCCGAAATAGTACGTATTTCGCGGTCCAGGGATCAACAGGCGTCGCGTTTATCAACCTGGGGCGGAATCCGCTCGAATGCGCAGGTGACGATCGGAAAACACTGACTCCCGCGACGAAAAGTATTCACACGGTTCGAGACATGCCCTTGGCAGGCTCGAATTTCTTTCTTAAAAAGGTGACTGGAAATGAAATACACGACTCCACTTGTGGCAATTCTGTCTGTTGCGCTGATCGCTGTTTCATGCTCGGCCGAACCTCCAGGTCGTCAGCGTGGCGAGCGAGCCCAGGATGCGAACGGCCAGCGTACCGGGTGGCGGAGCACAACGAGACCCCCAACAAATGGTCGCTCGCATGATGAAGGAATTCGACAAAGACGGCGACAGCAAACTCAATACCCGCGAACTGACAGCCATGTTCGCCTCAATGCGCGAACGTCGCAGTAGCGGAGAAGGCCCGGGCGCATCGGCAGGGCGGAAGCCAGGCGCAGGTCAACAGCAGAGAGGTGCTGGCAAAGGCGGTCAGAAACCAGGTGCAAATCGACAACGTGGTCAGAAGGGCGAAGGAAAACCGGGCAGACCAGGTGGCCAAAAACCCAGGCGCCCTGTCGCAGAATAGGGTGGTCGCCGATAAGATCTCTGACGATCATTGAAAGGGTTTCAGAACTGGCTATCAACATGACACGTTTACGCATCACGTTAATCCTGCTGTTCGCGGTCATCACTCCGACCGCTCACGCCGCCGATCTTACGCGCGACGAATTGGATTTCTTTGAAACGAAGATCCGTCCCGTATTGGTGAGAGAATGTTACGGCTGCCATTCCAACAAGGCGGGCAACGTTCGTGGCGGTCTGCGACTGGACAGCAGAGAATTGACGCACATTGGTGGCAGCAGTGGCCCCGCAGTGGTTCCAGGCAACCTTGAGGAAAGCTGGCTCTACAACGCGATCACGCACCAGGATTATGTGATGCCGCCTAAGCGGAAACTTCCGCAGAGCGTCATCGACGATTTTCGAAAGTGGATCCAGATGGGTGCACCTGATCCCCGGGTCACCAGGATTGCAGAAATCCGGTCATCCATCACCGAAGATGACATTCAACACGCCAGAGAATCGTTCTGGGCTTATCAGAATCCGGTTCAGCGAGATCTTCCGAACGTCGAGGACGACAGCTGGATCAGAACGGAAATCGATCGGTTTGTTCTCTCGAAGCTTGAGACCTCAGAACTGCAACCTGCCAGTGATGCCGCAGCATGGCAAGTGCTGCGGCGTTTGAGTTTTGACCTCGTCGGACTGCCGCCTGACCCGGAACAGGTTGAAGCATTCGCGACCGCATGGAAACGCGATCCCGATCACGCCGTGGCTGGCACGGTTGACCGCCTGCTGGCGACAGAACAATTCGGTGAACGCTGGGGACGGCACTGGCTGGATGTCGTTCGCTACGCCGAATCGACGGGACGTGAAGTCAACATGACCTACCCACACGCGTGGCGGTACCGTGATTACGTCATTGACTCCTTTAATGAGGACAAGCCGTTTGACAGGTTCGTCCAGGAACAGATTGCCGGAGACCTTCTTCCGGCAAAGACCGACCAGCAGTGGGCAGAGAACCTGGTGGCGACAACGTTTCTGGCGATTGGTCCCCGAAATGTGAACGAACAAAACAGGGTGCAGTTTGCTGCCGACATGGCGGACGAACAAATCGACGCAACGACTCGTATCTTCCTTGGCATGTCGGTCGCCTGCGCCCGGTGCCACGACCACAAGTTCGACGCGATTCCTCAAACCGATTACTACGCATTGGCGGGCGTCTTTCTCAACATCACGACTTACTTCGGCAATCCACCATCGGAGTACGGCACATTCAGCGGCGTGCAATCAAAAAGAAACAGCAGTCTGATTCTTCTGCCCGTCGATGATCCGAATCCATTCGACAAACGCTACACGACACAGGAACTCGCCAGTCTGAATGCGGAAATGTCGAACAAGCTGCGTGACATGGCCGAGTCACGTCGTAATCGCGGACGGGCCGCCGGTGCCGATGCAAAGAACTCGCAGCGGAATCGGATTCGCATGAACAACGAGCTGGCGGAACTGTCCGGCAAACTGGCGGTAGTGGACGACAGTGGAAACCCACTCAGCTATTGCATGGGAGTGCTGGAACGTGACGATCCGGCCAATGCAAAGTTACTGGTTCGCGGAGAGATCGATCAGCCCGCGCAGGTTGTTCAGCGGGGTTTTCCACAGGTTCTTTGTTCCACGCCCGTGAACATCGACAGCGATTCCAGCGGTCGTCTGCAGTTGGCGCGCTGGATCGCCAGCGAAGAAAACCCGTTGACAGCACGTGTCATGGTCAACCGCATCTGGCAGCACATGATCGGTCGGGGGATCGTTACTTCGACCGAGAACTTTGGCACCACTGGTCAGCCGCCCAGTCATCCTGAACTGCTGGACCACCTGGCAGTCCGGTTTACTCAGTCGGGCTGGTCCGTCAAGAGCATCATTCGCGATATCGCAACGTCGCGTGTCTATCGCATGCAGTCGACCTTCAACCAGCAGTATCACGACTACGATCCCGACAATGCATTGGTTTGGCGAGCGAATCCGCGGCGACTTGACGCAGAAGCAATTCGCGACGCCATGCTGTCGATCAGCGGCGAAATCGATTTTGATCGACCGCGCGGATCAGAAGTTGCCAAAGCCGGATACACACGAGTCCAGGGCGGTGTGTTGGGAAATCCCCGTGAAGTTGCGAGGAAGGCCTTCGAGATGGCGGCGAAAAACGCTCGCACAGCCGGTGGCCGCTCGGGATTCCGTTCACCGTTTCGAGGGTCCGGCGGGCGGACGCCTCAGCGTGGCGGACGCCGTGGAATGGAATCGGCAATGACGGATGTCGCCCGACAGGTCACCAATCCACTGGACATGGAGACTGCCAAATTCCGCAGCGTGTACCTGCCCATCGTACGCGACGAAGAGCCGCGTTCGCTGGAAGTTTTTGACGGTGCAGATTCCAGTGCAATTACCGGTCAACGCGAATCGTCGAACACGGCGAATCAGGCACTCTACATGATGAACAATCGATTTGTGATTCAGCAAAGTACTGCGTTCGCACGTCGGATTATAAAATTCAGTTCGTATTCGGATGAACAGATCGAATATGCGTTCCTGCTTTCTTACGGGCGTCCGCCGACATCCGGCGAACGATCCGCCTCTGTTTCGTTCGTCCAGGGATTCGCGCCTTCGACCAGTTACCGCTCGCGCAGTGCTGAAACACTGGCAGCCCTGTGCCAGAGTCTGTTCGCGTCTGCCGAGTTCCGTTATGTTGACTAGTGGCTTGTCACTGTCGAAAAGTGGGGTAAGCATCCTGCTTGCCGTGTGTTTCTCCTGATGAAGCGCAAGCTGGAAGCTTACGCCACGAATCTGCAACCCAAAGATTGAACTGTGACCACGCACTAGAGCTTCGTCAAGTCTTGATTTTTGGGTAGCCGAAGTCGCCAGACATTGGACGACATAGAGAAAAACTCCAAACTCTGGCGAGTTCGGCTACGGAACAACTCTGATTTTTAGACTTGAACACGCACTACGGCCAAGTCCGCTCGGCTGTGAACCAATGCTGATCGGGAAAACCTGACTCACTCGACCGGAACTGTGCAGCTCACTTCAGGAAACCGATCCAATACGACTTACCTCTTCGATTGACGGCCACAGCGGCAACCGAAAACTGAACCAACTTTGAATCGGATACTACGATGTTCTCACGTCGCCAAATCCTGCAACGCGCATCCGCCGGCTTCGGCTATCTGGCATTCGCAGGGGTCAGTAGTGCGAGTGCCGCTCAGGACTCAGCCAACACCAATCCTCTGGCCGCAAAAGCGCCTCACTTTCCGGCGCGAGCGAAACGAGTCATCTTCTTGTGCATGCAGGGCGGCCCGTCCCATGTCGATTCCTTCGACTACAAACCACAACTGATCAAAGATCACGGCAAGGGTGGTAAGTATGGTGGTTCGCTGTTGAAGTCTCCGTGGAAATTCCGCCAGCGAGGCAAGAGCGGGTTGTGGATCTCAGATCTGTTTCCAAACGTTGCCGAACAGGCTGATGACCTTACTCTGATCCGTTCGATGCAGTGCGATCAGCCGGTCCATCCGGGAGCAATGACCCAAATGCACACCGGCACGGCTCAGTTCATTCGCCCGTCGCTTGGTGCGTGGACGTTGTATGGTCTGGGCACACAGAACGACAGTCTGCCGGGATTCGTTTCGCTTAGTCCACCATCGGGCAGTTCACGTAATTATGGCAGTTCGTTTTTGCCGGCCATTTATGGTGGTTCCAAAATCGGGCGAGGCGGCCGCGGAACTCGCCCTGCTCGAGGCGGCAGCGGCGAGAGTGTCCCGGACATTAAGAATCCCGCACTCACTGATCAGCAACAGCGACTTCAACTGAATCTGATCCAGGCACTCAATCGCGAAAAAATGCATCGCGACAAGTATCAACCTGGCGTCGAGGGTGTGATTGAATCGTATGAGCTGGCCTTCCGAATGCAGGACGCAATGCCTGAATTGATGGACACGTCAAAAGAAACCCAGGCGACGCTGGCAATGTACGGAGCCGATGGCGGCCCCACGGACAGCTTCGGCAAACAGTGTCTGCTGGCGCGCCGCTTTGTCGAAGCAGGCGTACGATTCGTCGAAGTGACGCACGGCAGCTGGGATCAACACACCAACCTTTCGGTCGATCATCAGATTCGGGCCGAAGCCTGCGACACACCCATTGCCGGGCTGCTGCAGGACCTGAAGCAGCGAGACATGTTGAAAGACACGCTTGTCATCTGGGGCGGCGAATTCGGACGCACTCCGGCCGCACAGGGCGGCGATGGACGCAACCACAACAACAAGGGATACACCACCTGGATGGCTGGTGGCGGCGTCAAAGGCGGTTTCAGCTACGGTGCGACTGACGAACACGGTTACGAAGCGATTGAGAACAAGTGCCACATTCACGACTGGCACGCCACGATTCTTCATCTGCTGGGGCTCGACCACGAGCAGTTAACGTACCGCTACGCTGGCCGTGACTTCCGGCTGACCGACGTACACGGCAATGTTGCGAAAGACATCATCGCCTGAAAGGTTGATGGTCGACCTTCGTGAAAAGCCGACACTGGCGAACGCTCCGGCTGACGTTTGTGGTGTGACCGGCGCAGCATCAGCAGAACATCGAACGCAGGGCATGACACTGCCGTCATGTTGCCAGCCAGCACCTGGATTTCGGAGCCGAGCCAGCGCATAAGCGGAGACATCGTCTCAAGTCAATCAACAAAGCAGGCCGGACCCAGGATCGCAGCGACGCCGCTCCGGCAATGGAATGAACAGAGAAGTGGGCTGACGATGCCGGAACAGCGCTACGTTCGGCCCGGCCTGCATTCTCGCTTACGCTATGGGTTAAAATGAAGAAGGAAGTGGCGCTGTCCAATCACGACCACCGGCAGAGCCGGTGGTATGAGGAAGGCCCCTCGAAGGGGCCGCAGCAGTTCGAAGCGCCAGCGAGTGGGTCACATGCGCTTTTAAAGCTCACTTGCTTGCACGGCGTGCTTGTATCAGGAACGGCAGAGCGTCATGAGTGCTCACCAGCAGAGCTGGTGGTTTACGGTCGAGAATTCGAATAAAGTCAGCGGTTCTCATTCGTCGGTAAACTTGACTCAACCACGACATGATTTTATGAATAGAATTCGTTAGCCTCGACCATCCGCTCGACACATTCAGTCAGCGGAACACCGCCCACCTCACTCGACCTTACGAATGCCAACCATGCGTTTTCCTCACGGTCCCCTGCGTCAGCTCGTTGCTGCCATCTTTTCTGCGAATGGTTCAGAGCAGGTGGAAGCTGATCTGATCGCCAACCACCTGGTGGAAGCAAATCTCGCCGGACACGATTCGCATGGCGTGATTCGCACGCCGATTTACATCCAGTGGCTGAAAGATGGCGACGTTGTTGCTAACCGTCGGTTAAAGGTCATCCACGAGACGGACGCTCTTGCTCTTGTGGATGGTCAACAGGGCTACGGACAGTCCATCGGCAGGCAGGTCGTTGAACTGGGACTGAAAAAGTGTCGGCGGCATGGAGCGGCAGTCATCGCCGTGAAGAACAGCGGGCATCTGGGCCGCATCGGACACTGGGCAGAACAGGCTGCCGACGCCGGCTGTGTTTCGCTGCATTTTGTGAATACAAGTGGCAAGGGAATGTTTGTCGTACCCGCTGGTGGTGTTGAGCCACGACTTTCGGTGAATCCAGTGACGATCGGGGTCCCGGTCGAAGGACGTCCGCACGTTGTCCTGGACATTGCCGCAGCAGCCGTAGCGGAAGGAAAATTGAAGGTTGCTCGTAACGCAGGAACTCAAGTGCCTGACAACTGGATTCTGGATGCGGACGGTCAGCCAACCAACGACCCCAATGCCTTTTACGGCCCACCGATGGGAGCCATTCTTCCCATCGCCGGACACAAAGGGTACGGGTTGAGTTTCATGGTCGAATTACTGGCCGGCGCGTTAACGGGGAATGGCTGCAGCCAGAAGGGCAAGACTCGGCTGGAACAGGGGATGTTGTCGATTTTCGTTGATCCCTCTCAACTACCAGTGCAGGATTTCTTTGGCCCCGACGCGGCACGGTACATCGATTTTGTAAAAAGCTGCAAACCGGCCACGCCAGGAAACCCGGTCCTTGTTCCAGGAGACGTCGAAGTTGAGCGTCGACAGGAACGTTCTGAAAACGGGATCGAACTGGACGAAAAAACGTGGCAGCAGATCGTGGCAGCGGCCCAGGCATGCAATGTGCCTGAGACCCTGATCAACACTGTAGCTGCAACTTGAAAAACAATGCCATGCGGTCGGTGGTCAGCCCACGCAAGCCGAGGTTTGGAACCGATACACCGCTCTCGTTTGTCGCTACACCTGACTCAACCGAACCACCTTCCTGCCGAGACGAAGTCTAATGACTCACGACACCCAAACGTCTGGCGTACTGGGGCAGGAAAACTACCAGTATCTACCCGTCCCGGACTGGCCACAGATTCCCAATGACATCGACTTCGTCGAAGCGATCGGTGTCGCAGTGAGTCAGGACGACCGCGTCTTTGTGTTCAACCGTGGCAATCCTGCGGTCCTGATTTTTCAACCCGACGGGCAATTCATCGACGCATGGGGAGAAGACGTGTTTGTTCGCCCTCACGGTATCACTGCAGCACCGGATGAGACTCTTTACCTGACGGATGACCTGGGCCATCGCATCGCACAGTTTACCCTTGAAGGTCAGCTCTTAAGGAACATCGGTCCGGCGGGCATTCCGTCGCAGACCGGCGTCAGCAAGTTCGACTACCGTTCGATCACGAGTGCTGGTCCGTATAATCTGCCGACGAATGTTGCAGTCGCTGCAGATGGCCATCTGTTCATTGCAGACGGATACGGCAACGCCAGCATTCATCATTTCGACGCAGATGGAAACCTGGTTCGAACCTGGGGTGCTCCCGGTGACGCAGTTGGTCAATTCAACGTCCCGCATGGGATCTGCGTTGATGCCCGCGGTCGAATCCTCGTTGCGGACCGGGAGAACAGCCGAATTCAGATCTTTGATCGAAAGGGGACGTTGCTGCAGACGTGGACTGACATCATTCGGCCGTGTCAGGTGTTCGCCGGTGCAGACGATGTTTTCTTCGTGGCGGAACTCGGAAACCAAAACGGACGGTTTCCGTGGCAGCCACGACCCCCGCAGCCAACGGGCGGTCGGGTGAGCATTTTCGATGGCGACGGCAGTTTGCTAAGTCGCTGGGGCGGAGGTCTGGATGCTCGCCAACCGGACGCTTTCTACGCCTGTCACGATATCTGTGTCGATTCCAAAGGAAACATTTACGTTGGAGAAGTCGCCGTCACTGCAGCAACAGCAGCCGGCGAAGACGCAACCGGACTGCCGACTCTTCGAAAGTTCGTTCGAGCCTGAGTGGCCAATCCGTTCCAGTCATTCTACCGCACCAGAATCGTATCAGTTCAGGGCAATGCCAGCACACGCCCGTGTCGTTCTGTTCATGGCCGAGCATCAAGACGTGTCGGCAACGATCTGGTGGTGGTGGTGTCCGTTGATTCGCGATGCTCTTGAAGTTGAAGAAGCGTCCGCTCCCAACAATCAATTTTGTCAAAGGCGCACTCGATCGATTCAGTCAGATAGTCCAGGTTGGTGATCGGCTTGGTGTGGAATGCTTCTGCGCCGTCCATTTTTGCGATCGAATACGCCGTAAGCGACGTCAGCCGGGAAACCACGATTAACGACGCACCTGCGTCAATTCTTTTGATGTTGCGAACAATTTCAGTAGCCCCTGATTGATCGAAGTCGAGATCCAGGACGATGGGAGCATACCGATCGCGCAACCACCGCCTGAACTCATGGCCACTTGAAAGCTGCAAAGCCGATTGCGATTGCTTCCTGCTGCGCAAGTAGGACAACAATTCCTCATAAGCTTCGAATTCCGTCCACTGCCAGCCACGCGACTTTGAATCCTGCTTCAGCAACTCAACCAAATCGCGATCCTCGCCGACATATTTCACCGCTCGCTTCATTATTTATCGGGTTCCCTGGATGTGATGAGAAAAGAACCAGCATATCACGACCACATGAACGTTAAGAAATGATGCTGCGATCAAGGCAAACCGGCTTCGTGCAGTTTACTTATTGCTCGTAGCGGAAGCCGCCAAGGCTTCCGACCTTTCACTGCCGAAATTCTGGGCGAATTCCGCTACAGAACGACCGCGTGATTTTGAAAACTGCTGTAGTGCCTTCCACCTGTCGTCCCAACGCTGCGACTGTTTCCACGGCATCGATTCAATAAACGATTGGAAATCACACGGTGGTGTATCGCACAGGATGATCGCAAGGCTGAGCACTACCTGGACTGAGTCTTCAGATTGCACACTTAGCGCAACCCATGGGGGTAATCGGGTAAGCCTGGCAAACACGATGTCGCCGCCAAAGTGCGGTTTGTCATTTTTACGCCACAGCTAACTTGTCCCAAGACAGGAATTCGACGCGTACAGTCGTCCTGCACGTCAGCCAATCACGAGGGCATTTTCGATAAAGACGGTTGGCACGCCAGCAGTGATCTTCGTGGTATTGTGATTGCGCAGATAGCGCAAAGCATGCCGACAGCAGGTGTGGGATGCCCTTTTTGAAAAGCCGTTCGAGATCGAGGATCTCATGACTTAAATTCGTCAAGGTCTGGCTGACGATACCGAGCGACGTCGTCAGCGTGCAACTGACGGTGCATTCGAAAGCAAGATGGAGCAACTTCCGGACAAAGAACGTCAGGTGCTCGTTTTATTGGCTTGAGGTAAAACGAGTATGGCCATTGCGAATGAGATGGAACTCAGCCTGCGAACCAACCTCCGGGTATCCGCAGATTCGGATCTTTTCGTGGCAGTTTCGGATGACCAACGGCTACGTCACAGCTCCGCAATGTGTCCCCTCGCGAGCCGGAATTCTGACTGGACGATACCAGAATCGATTCGGTGTGGAGTCGAATGGCAGGGGGCCTTTACCACTGACCGAAACAACGATTGCGGATCGAATGAGCGATGCCGGCTATACAACGGGCATGGTTGGCAAATGGCATCTGGCGCCCAATCATACCGACATCGACTGGATTCGACAGCATGTTGGCGGAGTGACGCCTGAGAATGCGCGGACACAATTTTCTCGCATCGGCGTCAAAAAAACGGCCCCCTATCGAGCGGGCAACCGTGGTTTTGCTGAGTTTTACGAGGGGCCGTTCCGCAGGTATTTTTCCAACTACGACCTGTCCGGACAGTCATTGCGACTCACGGGCGAAGACGTGCTGCATCGAAACGGGTTTCGGGTTGATATTCAAAGCGACGCTGCGGTTGCATTCATCAATCGCAATCACACCAGCCCCTTCTTTTTGTACCTTGCCTACTTCGCACCTCATGTTCCGCTTGAGGCAACGGAAAAGTACCTGCAGCGTTTTCCCGAAAACATGCCACGTCGGCGACGGCTGGCGCTGGCAATGTTGTCAGCCGTGGATGACGGCGTCGGTCGCGTAATGGAAACCCTGCGTCGCCATGAGATTGAAGAGAACACTCTGATTTTCGTGATCGGTGATAATGGCGCACCACTGAAAATCCACAAAGCCGACACCCCCGGCGACGGCCCGGGCTGGGACGGGTCCCTGAATGACCCGTTCAACGGCGAAAAGGGAATGTTGACGGAGGGCGGCATTCGCGTCCCGTTCATCGCCCGCTGGAAAGGGACTCTGCCGGAAGGAGTGCAGTTTCACAAACCCGTGATCTCGCTGGACGTTGCTGCGACGTCAATTGCTCTGGCCGGGCAGTCAGAGGATCCACAACTGGATGGTGTGAACCTGATTCCGTTTCTGACGGGAAAGCGTGCTGATGCTCCACACCGGGTTCTGTATTGGCGGTGGGTCGATCAGGCTGCGATTCGCTCCGGACGCTGGAAATATTTGCGGGGCGGCAACCGGGAGTATCTGTTCGATTTGTTCAAGGACAAAGAGGAGCAGCACAACGTCATCAGCAAGCATCGCGACACTGCGAAACTGCTATCGAAAAAGCTGCTGGTCTGGTGCCAGGAATTGAAGCCTGCGGGATTCTCTACCGCCACGCTGTCGCCCGACTCGAAGGCGTTCTTCGACTACTATCTTGACGACCTGTCACCGTAACAGGAATCAAATGTCGCGAGCCGAGCGGTGGAGCGAGTGTGCTCGGCTTACAAGTTCCGGAATAACGGACGGAACAGTGCCTACTTTGATTTCGCGATGATGACCCAGTTCAGGCAGGTGTTGCAGTTCGGCTGCTGCGGCCCCAGCGTGAGCGTCAGGCGACCATCACTGACCTCAACGGTCGTTTTAACTTCAATAAACTGCCCCGCCGCAGAAGACTCGTCGTCGACGAGTTGCACGCCTTCGACGTTGAAACGCTGGCCCCGTTGAACGTGGGCGGCATCGCCGAGGCATGCCGTGATCTCCCATGTTCCGTTCTCGACCGCATGTTCCCATACGTCCTCCTGGCGAGTGAATACGAAGGTATCGCGAATGTTCTCAGAAAGTGTCTTACGCCGTCGATTGCTTGTGCGAAGATCACGCCGCCACCCGAATCTTCGATCATCGCTGTACAAGAGGCCCGTGTCGTTTACGAATCCGCCAGTCGCGGGCGAATCTGGTGTTGTGAAGTTGATTCGAATCGATCCGGTAGTCGCAACCAAATCGGAATCCGGCAGACCGTCACGGTCCGGTGTGGGAGCATCGATTTTCCATTCGACTGCTGTTCCTGCAGAAAACGGCAGCGGGTCTTCTGCATCGACGATGCCATCGTTGTCGGCGTCGCGATCACTGAGTCGCACCCACGGTTGCAGCCGTAGATCATGCACCGCGTCCCACAGAGATCGACAGAAGTCTGCTCGGGAGATCTCTTCGTGCAACGAACTTGAAAGATCTAACGCGTCGAATCGACCTGTCACGTTTTCCAGCAGGCTCCTCTGCCACTCGTTCGTCGCCCGTTCATCGGGGCGAAAATCAACCCTCCGGATCTCGAGAGGTATGATCCGTAGCGCCGCCAAACGGTTGATGGCCACAAACGCAGCGTGAGCCGTCGGCAGATCGCGGTAAGGCCAGATCAACAGCGGCTCAGCATTCAGAACTTCGCCGCAGACGGCGTGACGAACTTCTTCTATCAGCTCCCGGTCGTATGGAATTGATCGGGCGGAAATTCCATGCCGTATGGCAACTGCCGCAGTTGCACCTGCTGCCTGACCTGCGGCAATACACTGATCGTGCAGACGAATGGCGGCGCACACGATGCTGCTGTAGCCAAGGTTTTTCTGAGCCCCCAGCAGACCGTCCATCGCTTCCGGGATCAGACTTCTCATCGGAAACACACAGCGGTCGCTGACGTAGCTTGTATTTCGGCCTGGCTTTTCGAAGTCAATCCACGGGCCGCTGTTGCCCCACGACAGGCCATCGTCCGATTGCTTCAGGTAGGCTCGCCCGGTCCGGTGGAAATCGTAGTGAAACTGCCAGCAGAAGATTCCATCGGGATAGAGGACTCGGGCGAAACGTTCGCGAGCCAGGACTTTCGTGAAACCATCAGCATTGCGACCATCCTGTTCACGCATCATGTACATCGCCTTCAATCGCAGCGATTCCCGGATGTATGGCTTGGGCGGCAGGCGGTCAGGCGTACCAAACTCGTCGCTCAGGCGAAAATGCCGAAAGCTGTTACTACTGTCTGGTGCCGCGTCATGGACAAAGTTCTGCAGATGGTGCAGCAGGCACAGCGAATGGCGCTTCGCGTCGTCAAAGATGATGCGTCTCTGTGCCCGACTCATCCGGACGATGTTCTTCTTTGATGCTCCCTGTTCGTCGGCTTCCAGTGCGTCGATCACATGCTGGGGCAGGCGTTCGAGCGGGTAGTCCTGGCCCAGCATGTAGTTCAGCAGAATGCTGGTGCGGTGATCGTTGCTGGTCGTTCCATCCACAATGCGACGCACTGTATAGATGCTCAACTGTCGGGGCGATTGTTTGCCGAAATCGGGCCAGTGACAAATACTGCCGAGCTTTACGGGACGGTCCCAGGGCAACCCCTTCATGGTCGCCAGACTGAGTTGCGACGTCCTGACAAAATTTCGGTCGTCGTAGCGCTGGGGCCGTTCAACGGGTGCGTCGCGCTTTGCTTCTTCGACAATCATGGCCCATGTAATGGGGTTCATTTCGCTGAGCGGGTTGTTGCTGAGATCGACTGGGGCACTGGGTTCGTGATATCGAGACTGAGCGTCCGGACCGCACTCGTACCCTGCCCCGGCAACCTGAATCGCTTCGCCCCAGTCTGACGCGTCGATTGTCATCTTCGCGCGAACGTGTAGATCTGTGTTTCGGCTGCCAAGTGTCGCGAAATGCACTCCAGTGAGTCTCGGATGGAGTGTTGCGTTGTCGACGTCAGCGGCAACAGGGTAGCGATTCGTGATCAGACGTACTTGTCCGGAATCGAGAAACGGCTGCAGCATCTGACGGAAGATGGCTTCGGCTTCGGCAGGTCGGAACGTCGAGGGGCCGTGATACGGCCTGCCGGGCATGGACGCTCCGTACTTCCGTGTGTTGAACGCTTCGATGCGGTCCATCAGTTCCTTGAACAGCCCGCTGCGATGAAACGATCGCTTCATCGGGTGCCAGTCGACACCCCAGCCGACTTTGCCGACGCCCTTATTCTCATCGACACAAGCCAACGCCTGTTCGGTGAACTGACCTCCCAGCCAATCACCGTCATGCACGATCGTGACCGACCGAACACCCAGCCGAGCCGCCTGGATCGCCGCCGCCCAGCCGGATTCAGTTCCGCCGACAACCAGCAGTTCCGTCGAATGTTCTTCAACCGCCTGCGCCGGGCCAACCAAACACGCGAGAACACCCAACAACAACCCCAGCGACTTGCTTCGCTGAGGCTGCCGTTGTTCAGATTCCAGCGTTCGGTGTGGCAGTGGTGACGACATCTCTTTCCACGCCGTTAGACACGCATCAGGAAGACTCATCCGACGCTGAGGCTTTCTCTGGTTCCTCAGCGTCAGCCTCTTCCTTATCGTCCGCAACGTCGTCGGCTGCAGGAGAGTCTTTTTCATCCGATGAATCATCCTTGACCGGTTCAGGTTTGGCAGGTTCAGGTTTGGCAGGTTCAGGTTTGTTTGCAAGCTGCTTCTGTAGCTTGAGAAGTTCCTGAATCGCGGCCCGTGCGTCCTTTTCTGCAGCGCGTAATTCGTCACGTGCCGTTCTGGCTTCAGCCGTGGCTTCACGAGCCTCCTTCGTGGCAACGCGTGCCTCCTTCGTTGCCGATGCAGCGGATTTCGCAGCCTCTTCCTGCAGACCGGCTGCTTTCTGCGCTGCTTCTTCCGCCGCACGTGCCTGCTTTTCCGCAGCTGCAGCTGCAGCTGCTTCTACGCTGGCACGAGCAGCCGCGGCGGTGGCCGCCTTTTTGGGCGACTTTGATACCGGATCAGCTTTTACCACGTTTGGTGTCGCAGCGACGGACGATTTCGACGCACGATTCGTTTTCGTGACGACAGGAGTAACGATGGCGTCAATGGGGTCGGATAGCCCTAACTCCTTCAATGGCGTATCGAAAATCGACAACGGTGATGTCTCATCCCCGGACTGCTCGGCCTTGCTGCCTTCGTCCATCTGGATCCGACGAAACAACATCATCACCAGGCGTTCCTTCTGTTCATCGTCGTCCAGGTCTGTGTCCGCACCCAGGCGGACCAGCTTATGATTGGCCAGTTGAAGCGTTTCCACCAGGTCCGCTGCAGCGACTTCCATATCCCCACCAAGCTCTTTGTTCAGGACTTCTTCAAGTGCAGCGACAACTTCGTCTGTCGCTTCACCTTCTTTCGACAATTCGGTCACGAGGCCCTGGAATTCGGCGTGATTTTCCTTCAGTACTCGACGAAATTCATCCTGTGAGATGGTGACGTATTGCTCGATCGCATCTTTAGCCTGTGCGACGGCAAACTTCTCCAGTTCTTCCCGAACAAGAGGAACTGCCGCAATCGCCTGGCTGCTCAATTGTTCGGCCCAGACGGGCGCCCCCGATTCGACTTCGTCCTGAATGGACTCTCGAAGAACGGTCACATTTTCATCGACCAGGGCTGCTCCGAGACCAACAATTTCCGAGGGCTGCAGAAGTTTTGAGAACTCCCTGTAACCGTACATGAAGTAGAAGGACAGCACCAGCAAGACGACAACAGTCATGATTGTCGAAATGAGTGCCTCACGTTTCAGACGCCTCTCGAGCGTATTCAGTTCCTTTTCAACTCCGGCCAGACGACTGGCCTCCGTTTCAGTTGGGTTTACTGTTTCTGTTGTTGACATGATATGGCCTCCGGTTGATATCAGAATGATTGAAAGGATGATTGAAGGGGTTGATCAGCATCGATTGATTACAGCAGCGCTGGATCAAATTCTTCTTTCGCGGCGATGCGGTCGGTCAGCATCTCCATCAGTGCTCCGATCAACTGCTGAGACACACTTTCCATTCCTTCACCGGGAGGATCAGCGGGTGGGAATGTGTCCCACGTCGCCAAAATATTTTCTAAACTGGTTTGCAGGCTGTCGATGTAGTATTTCTGGACAAGCTTCGACATGCCGGTTTCCAGGTTTTCCTGAATCCGCATCTGAACCTGTGGGTCCGCCGCATCAGGAAACTCTTCCGCGATCACGTCCTCAAACGAAACCAGAATCTCGCCGTATCGGTCCTTGACCAGACCTTCAAGTTTCGGCCGCAGGTTTTCCACCAGGAGGTCCCGGTGTTCGTTTACCGCCTCTGTGTAAAGAGGCATGTCCTCGTCGAGGCGATCGCGAAAAGCCTTCATCAGGACGGGCGACACAGTGTCGACCAGAATCTGAACCTCGTTCTGGTAGATCGGCATATGATCGTCCATATGCGCCTGGGCCAGTGTGGACAATTGGCTCTGAAAATCTTCGGACTGAATTCGACTCACCAGCTGATAGAACATCAGGCCAACGGCCAGGATGAACACCAGAAAAAACAACATGATGATGCGACGAGATTTTCGCGAGGCCTTGAGTGCGGACTGCACTTCACGTACCTCTGTTTCGATCGCTTTAATGCGATCTCCCAATGGAGTAACTCCAGCTGCTTCGGACATTGTGATTCCCCACGTGTTTGAAACTCAGAATTGGCCGCCTGTGCCGTAAAATTGCAAAACTAAGTGTCCAGCCTACGGAATTGGCACTGGATTGCCAGCGCAATACCAAAACAGGTGGTTTGGGAGCATTGAGTCATACTTACGGGTCATCCCCAGGGCCGTTCTGCTGCGTTCGCGTTCGATGCCGCACCCCATGCATTCGAGGGGTTTTCTACAGCTCATGCAGCGATGGGCGCGAGCGGACCAACAGTTCCCGAGGGGCACGCGAATCACCGAGCGGTCGACCCACCATGAAGCAGGGCGTTGGAATCAAGCGATAATTGCGTGAACCGGGTGATGTTCTTCGACCCCGGTCAGACGCATGTCCAATCCCTGGAAGCGATACGTCAATCGCCGGTGGTCAATGCCCAGCTGATGAAGAATTGTGGCCTGCAGATCGTGGACGTGTACGCCGTTCTCCGCCACGTTGTAGCTGAAATCGTCGGTCGCCCCGTACGTTATGCCAGGTTTGATTCCGCCTCCGGCGAGCATGACTGTAAAGCAGCGAGGATGATGGTCACGACCTGCTTCGGGACTGGAAAAGTCACCCTGACCAACGACGCCTCGACCGAATTCACCACCCCAGACGATCAATGTGTCTTCCAGCAATCCGCGTTGCTTCAGATCCCGTATCAGCCCGGCCGTGGGCTGATCGGTGTCGCGACAGCGATCGGGGCACCAGGCTGTCATCTTTTTGTGGTGATCCCAATCCGGGTGAAACAGCTGAATGAATCGCACACCTCGTTCCGCGAGTCGCCGTGCCAGAATGCAATTGGCTGCATACGAACCCGGACGACGAGATTCCGGACCATAGAGGTTGAACGTCGCTTCGGTTTCCTCCGACAGATTCATCAGGTCCGGTACCGACGTTTGCATGCGGTACGACATTTCGTACTGCCGAATGCGAGTATCAATTTCCGGGTCACCGGTTTCCTGTTGCCGCAGTCTGTTCAATGAGCCAAGACTGTCCAGCATCGTCCGCCGGGTCCTGCGTGAAACTCCGTGAGGGTCGCTGAGATACAACACAGGTTCGCTGCCTGAACGAAACTTGACGCCCTGATATCGTGACGGCAGGAAACCGGACCCCCAGTAGTATTCGTACAATGGCTGGTCACTGGGCCTCTGCATTTTTGAAACCAGCACGATGTAATCCGGCAGGTTACGATTTTCGGAACCGAGCCCGTAGCTGGCCCACGCTCCGACGGATGGGCGACCGGGAATCTGATTGCCCGTCAGCATGAACGTCATTGCCGGCGCATGGTTGATGTATTCCGTGTACATCGATTTCACAAAACACAGTTCGTCGGCGACGGCCCCGATATGAGGCAGCCATTCACCGACTGCGGCGCCACTGTGTCCGTATTGGCGGAACCTTGCCCGGGGCCCCATGACGATCTGTTTTTGGCTGGCCGTCATCGAGGTCAAGCGCTGACCATTGCGAATGGAATCCGGCAGCAGAGTACCCTCCAGCTTCGCCAGGCCGGGTTTCCAATCGAACAGCTCAATCTGCGACGGCCCACCCGACTGAGTGAGATAAATGACTCGTTTTGCTTTGGCAGGAAAGTGAGTCCCGATCAGACTGTCACGGTCTCCGGACGCCGAGCCTTCGGCATTCAACGCATTCAAAGCGATGGCGCCGAGACCGAAGCCGGTGCCACGTCCAAGAAAGTGACGGCGTGTTGACTGAAGGATGTCGTTTGTTTGATGATGCATAGCAGTTCTGCGGATTCGGCTCACTCGTGTGTGATTGCCTCATCAAGATTCAGGATCGTGCTGGCCAGTATCATATACGCAGCGACTTGACGGGGATCCTTCGTATCCGTATCGACGACTGACTGCCCAACAGAGATCACGGCTTCGGCGGCGTTCAGGTCCTCTTTGTACTCGTCGAGATGTTTGTGTAGTTGGTGAGACAACACCGCAAGCTCATTCGTGGTTGGCTGACGCAACAGCACCCCTTCGAAAATGTCGCGGATACGATCGTCCATCGCCTTATGCCGGCTGATGGCAGAGTCAGCGAGCATTTTTGCCGCTTCAGCGAACGACTCGTCGTTCATTAGTGTCAGGGCCTGCAGAGGCGTATTCGTGCGCACGCTGCGGACCTCGCAGACACGCCGCTTGGAGGCGTCAAACATTCCGGTCGGCCCGACAGAGCGTCTCCAGAATGTGTAGATGCTGCGACGATAAAGATCCGAACCAACGCTGGCTTCGTAGCGAAATCGGCCCATCGTGGCGTCCAACCAGGCTCCGACCGGCTGAAAAGGAAACACGGGCGGGCCGCCGATTCGTTCTGACAGAAGTCCACTGGACGCCAGTGCTGCGTCGCGGATCATCCAACTGGGCAGTCGAAATCGGGTCGCTCGCGCCAGTTGCCGATTGTTCGGATCCAGCAACAGCTGTTCCGGCGTTGCGTTCGAACTCTGCCGATAGGTCGCACTGGTGACGATGAGTCGTTGCATATGTTTGACGTCCCAGCCGGATTCCATGAATTCCGCCGCCAGCCAGTCCAGCAGTTTCGGATGCGTTGGCGGTTCTCCCTGCGTTCCGAAATCACCGGGCGTGCGCACGAGTCCGTAGCCGAAGTACATTTGCCAATATCGATTCACGGCAACACGCGCCGTCAAAGGATTGTCCCGACTGACAAGCCACTGCGCCAATGCAAGGCGATTGCCGGGGACGGAATCTGCCACGGAGATCGCAGTCAGTGTGGCGGGCACAACATGGTCCCCCTTATTGTTCCAGACACCGCGAACAAGGATGTGCATATCGCGAGGACGATCACGTTTCTTCAGCACGGTAACGCTTTGCGCTTTAGTTGCGGCATCGTAGGTCCTTTTGCGTCGCTTCCCTTTTTCCACAGCGTCTAAAGCCGCACGCATGGAAGGTCGGTCGGCAAGGAATTGAGCTTCCAGCAGTTTGCGCAGATCGGCGGGAACGTCGTTTTTCCGGCTGACAGCAGAAGTGAATCGATACGTTGCTCGGTGTTTTGAATCGATGGAAACAGTGGCTTGCCATGACGCCAAACGTTCCAGTGGCGTCCTGTCCAGCGCCTTCGCTGCGGGACCGGCCTCATCGGTGAATTCCAGCGTGAATCGCTGCAGGTTCGAGTAACCGCGCAACGACCGCTGCCGAAGTTCGACCACCAGACTCTCGCCAGCGGTCAGGACAATCGGTTCCGCAAAAACGAATGCAGCAATCTTGCGTTCGTCAGCCCTGCTGCCGGTCGTCATCCAGCCACTGCGCGGATCATCGTCCAGGACGGTGTTGACAGGTCCATAGATGCGACCGCTTTTTGCTGCTTCGTACGTCGCGACGGCTTCGCTGATTGCGACGTCACCTTCCCGAGTCCCGTCGGCTGAACGCCTGCGGACCTTCAGGTTGGTCAGAATGATGTGCCCGTCCTTAAAACGTGACAGATTTCCGTTGGCACTCGGTGAGGGCAGCACGGTGAGCCGCATACCGGTCACGCGCCGCAACTGCGGAGCGACGGTGATCAGATAATCGACGTGTCTCGGATCCTGCCCCGAGACGCTGAAAATGAGATCCTGCTGCTGCAGGCTTGTTCCGCCGGTTGTATTGATGCGAGTTGCGGCAACGGATTTCCACGAAGAGTAGCCTTCCGCTGCTGCGGAAATGCGTCTTTCCTGTTCCGCCAACCATTCGTCAAAACCCTGCAGCTCTTCTTCGCGAACCCGCTGCAGACGCGATTCAACCTGTTTCAACCAGGCGACGCTGTCTTTGAGACCATCCGCGACGTACGGCGACTGATACTTCAGGAACGGACCGGCGCCGCCGCCAGCCTTGCCGTTTTCGTCGATGCTGTTGAAGAATGCATTCAACTGATAGTACTCTGTCTGTGAAATCGGATCGTACTTGTGGCTGTGGCACTGAGCACACCCCAGCGTTAAACCAAGCCAGACAGTACCGATGGTGTTGACTCGATCAATGACGTATTCCGTGCGTGATTCTTCCGGGTCGCGACCACCTTCACCGTTGTGCATATGATTGCGATGAAAACAGGTTGCCAGGATCTGTTCCTGTGTGGCGTCCTGCATCAGGTCACCGGCAAACTGTTCGACCGTAAACTGGTCGAACGGCATGTTGCTGTTGTAAGCATCAATGACCCAGTCGCGCCATGGCCAGTTCTGACGAGTCGAATCGGCCTGATAGCCGTCTGAGTCCGCGTACCGAGCGGCGTCCAGCCACCCCATCGCCATGCGCTCACCGTAGTGCTTCGACCGCAGCAACTCAGCGACCAGTTTTTCGTACGCGTCGGGCGATGTGTCGTCCACAAAACGCCGCACGCGTTCCGGATTTGGCGGGAGGCCCGTCAGGTCGAACGAGACACGTCGCGCCAACGCCTCTTTACTGGCCGCCGGCGATGGCTGCAACTGTTCGCGTTCCAGCTGTCCCAACACGAAATTGTCGATAGCATTCTTCGGCCATGAGCTGTCGCTGACGGATGGTATCGAGGCCTTCACTGGCCGTTCGAACGACCAGTGTTTCTCCCACTCGGCACCACCGTCAATCCAACGTTTGAGTAATTTAATCTGCTCCGGCGTGACTTCTCTGCCGGAGTCTGGCGGTGGCATCACTTCATCGGGATCGGTTGAAACCAAACGACGAATCAGCTCGCTTTCCGATGAATTGCCCGCAACAATCACACTTTCATTTGCGTTCGATTCCCGGTCCAGTCTCAGATCCGCCTCGCGAGTGCCGGGATCAGGGCCATGGCAGTGAAAGCACTTGTCGGCAAGGATCGGGCGGATGTCGCGATTGAAGTCGACCGCTGCCCGTGATCGGGAGACCAAACAGAACGAAGGTGATCAGCAGAACTTCAGCGAAGTGGCGCAAAAATGAGTCGTGTAAGAACAAGGCGGGGGTTTCCAGACGTGAGAGCAGATTCTCTGAATCTTATCCACGTTGGCATGCAGAGAGTAGCGAACGATCAACGACTGCAGCGTCAACACTGGAAACGGGGGGTTGTGCTTCGTGCGGATTCGTTTAACGGTGACCCGGAGGCGTCAGCTTTTCGGGCCAAATCGAAGTCGCCTGCGGCTTGCCGTTAAACAAACCATCCCCCGGAACTAAAGCTTGACGAACCAGTACGTTGTTTCCTGTGAATATGTGATCGGCAAGAAACCATGAAACGCACCAAATCTCACATCATCGTGGCTCCGTTGAAGAAACTGGCAAATGATCTGGAACAGACGTTCTTTCGGATCGAACGGGCCAACAGCTGGCAGGCCGCCGTTGTCAACGGCGTGATTGCCGGAGCAGCTGTGGCGCTGGTGGCGTGGCTGTTGACGACTCTGGAAGAAGGAGATCTGCTGCTGTTCGCGTGTCTGGGATCTTCTGCCGCAAGTGTCGTCTTCGCTCCGCTGGCCAAGACGAACAGTCTACGGTCAATCGTCGCCGCCTACATGATCACGTCCGTTGTCTGCGTGATTCTGTCACCGGTTCACGACCATGAATGGCTGCCATTACCGCTGCAGTGCTTTCTGGCGGTCGCCATTCCGATCACCCTCATGCGACTGACCGACACAATGCACCCCGCCGCGATCGGTAGCGCACTGGCATTTATTATTTATGACCGACCACCTCAGCTGCTGGTCATGTTGCTACTGGCGATCGTCGGCCTGTTGACAGTCGTCAAGATCCTTGCCTATGCATACCTCGAAGAACTGACGTTCAAAACATTTGGACGCGAATTTCGTCGCAGCTACTACGGCCAGGAGATGCTGGTCACGATTGTGGAGACGAAATCAGAACCACAGGACGCTGCCGAGTCCCCATCGGCTGCAGGTGGCGACGGTGCGACATAAGATCGCCGTGTGCGAGGTCAAAGGGGCAAACCGCTCTTAAGGATTGATGGGACACGAATTCTCCGAATTGATGTCCCACCATTTTCTCTTTGCGGTAGATGCAGGAAGTCCGGCGTTACAAGACAGCCGGGCATGCTTTGCAGCAGACTACGCAGACGGTCGCTCTGGATCTCCAGCCAGAGGCAGACGGACAGTTTGCTTTGTCCATGCGGCCTGATAAATGGCAAGAATGATTTCGACACTCTTACGACCATCGATGCCGTCGACTCGCGGAGTGCCATTCTGCTGAATGGCCTCGACGAAGTCCTGCAACTGGTCCTTATGTCCCACGTGTGAAATCGCCTTCG
>LWDU01039137.1_pt1 | contig 41812 bp, 34 predicted proteins | sample 727161 | NCBI WGS metagenome assembly LWDU01 (sample SAMN04566230, study PRJNA314399) | hydrothermal vent metagenome | isolation source: deep sea hydrothermal plume seawater | place: Mexico: Gulf of California, Guaymas Basin | collected 2004-07-11
CCTAGGGGCGCTCTGCAGCTGCGCCGGCCTACAGACAGTGAACTCCCCCCTGGAGCGAATCGACCCCGAGGCCGGATATCGTCCGTTCACCCGCGCCTCGCGCGAGTCCTTGGGGAGAGTATGGCTAAGCCTGGCCTTCTCCGGCGGCGGAACGCGAGCCGCCGCCTTTGCTTATGGGGTCCTCGAAGAACTCCGGGATACGGTGATCGAGGTCGATGGCCAGCCCGGGCGACTCCTCGACGAGATCGACACCATCAGTGCGGTCTCCGGGGGTTCCTTCCCGGCAGCCTACTATGGGCTTTTCGGCGACCGCATTTTCGAGGATTTCGGTGATAAATTCCTCAACCGCAACATCCAGCGAGCCCTCTTGTTCCAGGCACTCCGCCCCTGGAACATGCTCCGCCTGATAACGCCCTCCTACACCCGCAGCATGCTCGCTCTCGACTACTACAACCGAAACGTCTTCGACAAAGCGACCTTTGCCGACTTGGCCGCCGCCAACGGGCCCGACATTCACATCAATGCGACGGATCTCTCCCACGGATATCGCTTTACCTTCAACCAGGGGCAATTCGATTTGATTTGCTCGGATCTGGACAAACTCCCAGTCGCTACCGCCGTGGCCGCTTCCTCGGCGGTCCCGGTTCTCCTTAGCCCCATCACCCTGCGGAACTACGCGGGAACCTGCGGCTTCGAGCTCCCCAGCTGGATCGCGAATTCTCTGAACGCCCAAGGCGGCGATCGGCGGCGCTACCTGTCCGCGCGCTCATTCGCAGGCTTCATGAACACCGAGAAGCGCCCGTTTATACACCTGCTGGACGGGGGAATCGCCGACAACCTTGGACTGCGCTTCGCCATCGAGCTGACTTCTGCGGCAGGTGGCATCGATCGTTTGATCGAAAAAGTGGGCATCAGGCCTCCCGAACAGTTCATGCTGATCGTGGTCAATGCCGAGACCGATCCCAACCCCAAAATCGACTTGAGCTCTGCCGCCCCCTCCTTCGCGGCCTTGATGAACTCGGTTTCCGGCTCCCAGATACGCCGCTACAACCTGGAGACCCTCATCCTCGCAGAGGACTCCGTCAGCCAGCTCGGCCGCCTCGTCACTCTGGATACGGGTGCCCCCGTAGAAGCACGATTGATCGAAGTCAGCTTCGATGCCCTTCCGAGGGAAGAGGATCGAAAATATTTCAAGCTGCTTCCTACATCTTTTGTGCTGGGAAACGAAACCGTGGACCGACTTCGGGCGGCGGGGCGCCAATTGCTCCGAGAAAACCCGAGCTTCCAGGAACTGATCGCGCAACTCAGGGAAAACAACCCATCGCCCGGGCCACCGGCCACCCACCCGGGCCCATGGCCCACCCGCCATGATTGAGCGCGTCATGATTGAGCCCGCCATGAGAGTCCTGGCAGCGAGCAAGGCCGAGGGAGACGACGAAGAGCCGACCGGAATGAAAAAAGTCCCGATTTTCCGGCCAGACCCGGGGTGGCCGAAGAGATATCGCGTTGACTACCCTGACCGCGTTGGTCCCGGGCTCCACTTTGGTTTCTGATCCCCACCCAGCGTACTCGCATAAGCCGCTCCGTGGTCCACGAGCATCGGCAAGGCCAAGACGAAAAGAGAAAAAAGGAAAAGAGGAGTTTCCGTGGCAACCAAAACGAAATCGATTCTGACGACTCTGGCAATTCTGGGGCTCTCCCTCTCGGTGACCGGGATCGCGGCTTCCGAGGGCGGAAAGACCTGGGACTCCGATCGGGTCTCCGAACTCGCCGACGAACTGACTCAGCAGATCAAAGACATGCGGGCCGCGGCCCGCATGGACCCCCAGGTGATTTCCGCAGGAACCCCGGCGAAGCAGCGGACCACCCACCTTTTCCTCGACGCTCTCAAAAAGCTCGAACGGGCAACAGCCAAATTGGCTCGCCAACTCGCCAACGAGGAAACTCGTCAGCAAACAGCGGGGACTGCGCGCCGAGTCGACTCGCTCCTCAAGGACGCGACCGAGCAGGGCAGAAAGCTCAACTCCAGCCAGTGGACGAGCCAGTACGCGGACCCGGCTCTCGCCCTCGCCTCGCAGCTCCGAGCTTTCTACCAGGAGAATACCGATTCGACCTCGACCCCATAAATCGGATCCCTGGAGACCGGACAGAAAAGCCACGACCACGGACGGGACCCCTCCGGCCGACGACCCGCCCAAGCGGGCAGCCACGAAAGGGGCTTGGCTTGCCCTGTTGGCGGCCGTGGCCCTCGTATCCGGCCCCGCCCAGGCGGAACCGGCTGCGCCCATGGCTCCGCTCCTCGGATACTTCGGGCTGACTCCGAAGGATCTGCAGAAACTCGGCGATGCGCCCGTGGTGGTCGAAGTTGGGGTCTCCGATCGGAAGCGCCAGGCGGCCTTTGCGGGCCTCATCCGCATTCGGGATGCCGACCGAGACTTCTTCCTGGGTTCCGCCCCTCTTGACTCCTCCCTCTCCTTGCCCCCCACGTTTCTGGCGCCCGCACAGTACGGGCGGTTCTCGAACCCCGCGCGGGTCGGGGATCTCGCGGCATTGACCCTGGCGGACGATGACTACGCGGTCCTTGCCGAGTGCAAACCCGCCGATTGCCGTTTCAAACTCGACGCCTCCGGAATCCGGGAAGCCGGCGCCCTTGACTGGAAGGCCGAGGGTGCACGGGAACGCTTCCTGGACTGGTTTCGCCCATCCCTGGTGGCCGAGGTTTCGCACTACCGAAAGGCCGGCCTATCGGGACTCATCACCTACGCGGACAAACCTGCCCCCTACCCCGTCGCCCAGGGAATCGTCCAACTCGGCCAGGAGGCTCGGCCCGTCTTGGACCTCTACCCGGCCCTTGCCCAGGCCCTCGATGCTATTCCCGGAACGGGGAGCGAGCCCCGGGCCGCTTCCCTGGATACGGTCATCTGGAGCGTTTCCGATTTCGGCTACCGCCCGACCCTCTCGGTGGACCGGATGATCCTATACGAAGGAAGCGGCGCCGTGATGGCCCTGATGAACCTGTACTCAAACCATTATCTCGCCGGCCGGTTGCAACTCGGGGGGATCATTCTCGACGGACAATTGCCCGGTGTTTCCGGCGATTTCTTCTGGGTGCTGGACCAGTTGCTCTTCGACGACTCGCTGAGCGGATTCAAGCGCAGCCTACTGGGCCGGGGCCTGAAATCGGATCTTTCCGATCGTTTGAAACGAATTCGCAAGAACGGGGAAACCCCTCTCGCGCCCCAATAAAGGATCGAGCGCCGGGCGAATGCCGCGCGATTCAGCCGCACGATCTAGAGCCATGGGATCCAGAGCCGGGCATCTATCCGGACATTTATCCGAACATTTATCGGGACATTCATCGGGACATTCATCCGAACATTCATCCGAACATTCATCGGGAAACCCCGGATCGCTCCGGTGCAGACACGTCAAAACTTCGTGGGGAACTAACGTGAACGAAAACCTGGTCCGCTCGGCACCCAGCACTCTCGGGCTGGGCGTCTCAAACTCCACGCCGGAACAGGTCAACGCCCTGGTGGCCCATCTCGACACCCCCCTGTCCGCGTGCCAACCCGAATTTTTCGCCGCCCACCTAGCGCCGCTGGGAGAGGGCACCCTCGACCAATGCGCGGCGACCGGGCGGGTGCCCCTCCCATGAGCCAGATCCTTCGATACGGAGTCATCGGGACAGGCATGATGGGGCTCGAGCATATACACAATCTGCAAGCCCTGGACGGGGCGGAAATCGTCGCGATTTGCGACGAGAACCCCGGCTCCCTCGCCGCCGCCCAAACCCTGGCGGGCACCGGGGCAGCCTCCTTTGACGATCACCGCGAATTGCTCGCCACGGGCGACTGCGATGCGGTGATTATTGCGACTCCCAACATGACCCATCTCGAAATCCTCCTCGACGTCGTCGAGTCCCGGGTGCCCTGCCTGGTGGAGAAGCCCCTATGCACCACCGTCGCCGATTGCCAGCGGGTGATCGAGGCCGCTCCCCCCGAGGCCCTGATCTGGGTCGGCCTCGAATATCGGTATATGCCAGCCGTTGCGGGGCTGATCGAAAGCGTTGCCTCCGGGACCGTCGGCGACATTCGCATGGTGGCCATTCGCGAGCACCGCTTTCCCTTCCTACCCAAGGTGGGCGATTGGAACCGATTCAACATCAACACCGGAGGCACCCTCGTTGAAAAGTGCTGCCACTTTTTCGACCTCATGCATCTGATTACCGGCGCTCGACCGGTTCGCGTCATGGCTTCGGGAGGACAGGACGTCAATCATCTCGATGAAAGCTACGGCGGCCGAAGGCCGGACATTCTGGACAATGCCTTCGTGATCGTCGAATTCGATTCGGGCGCAAGGGGCATGCTGGACCTCTGCATGTTCGCCGAAGCCACCCACAACCAGGAGGAGATTTCCGTCGTCGGCGAGAAAGGAAAGCTCGAGGCACTCGTCCCTGAATCCGTGCTGCGCACCGGAATTCGGGGCAAGCATTGGATCGGAAAAGTCGACGAGGTCCCGGCCGACAACAACGATGTTCGGCACGTGGGCTACCACCACGGGGCCTCGTATGTCGAGCATGTTCGGTTCCGAGACGCCGTGGTGTCGGGTTCCCGCCCGGAGAGCGGCCCCCTCGATGGGCTCTGGTCCGTGGCGGTGGGAGTCGCCGCCCAGCTTTCCATCGAAGAGCAGAGACCCGTCGATCTGGCGGAAATCATTCCCAATCTAAGCCCTGCAAGCCCAGGACACCCAGAAAGCAAAGGACATAATCATGGATGAGAAGCGTCCGCCCGCCGAGATCGCGTGGTTCAGTGCGCTCTGTGATGACGACTACGAATTCCTGGGCGTTTCCGATCCCTCCCTGGTGAGTTCCTGGGAGCACTGCCGGGATATTGTTCAAACCGCGGAGAACCAGGGCTTTGACAACGTGCTGCTGCCGTCGGGCTATGGCCTGGGCATCGACGGCACAACCTTCGCCGCGGGTATCGCCACCGTGACCCAGCGCATACGCCTTCTTCTCGCCATTCGCATGGGCGAAATGTGGCCTCCCCAACTGGCCCGACAGATCGCCAGCCTCGACCGCATGGCGGGCGGGCGACTCACCCTCAATATCATTTCCAGCGACCTGCCGGGTCAAACACTCGAATCCGAGCCGCGCTACGCGCGCACCCGGGAGTACATGTCGGTTCTCCGCCAGCTCTTGAACCGCCAGCCCATCGAGCACCATGGAGAGTTTCTCGATCTCGTGCTGGAGCCGCCGCGCATTGACACCGTTTCGGGAAGTTGCCCGCCCTTCTACTTTGGGGGCTTCTCCGATGCCGCCAAGGAGACCGCCGCCGCCCAGGCCGATGTCTTTCTCACCTGGCCGGATACGGTGGCAGGGGTCGCCGCCACGGTGGAGGACATGGAAAAACGGGCGCGCAAATACGGGCGGACCCTGCGCTATGGCCTGCGTAGCCACGTGATCGTTCGGGAGAGCGAGGCCGCAGCGCGAGCCGCCGCCCGCCAATTGGTCAGTCGGCTGGAGGATCGCTCGGGTGAACAAATCCGAAAGCGCTCCCTGGACGCGGCCTCGGTGGGCGTGGCCCGGCAGACCCAATTGCGCGAACAATCCGATGCCGAAGGATTCGTCGAGGAGGGGCTCTGGACGGGAATCGGCCGAGCCAGGAGCGGAGCCGGTGCGGCCCTCGTCGGGGATCCCGATCAGATCGTCGCCCGACTCGAGGCCTACCGGGCCGCGGGAGTCGATGCCTTCATCCTCTCGGGCTATCCCCATATCGCCGAATGCGAGTCCGTTGGCCGCTTAGTTCTTGGAAAAATTGACCACGCGCAACCCGGCCCCCTCGAGCACCCATCAAGCCCCTGAACCCCCGCGACCGGCTCCGCTCGCGAAAGAAAAGGACCTTGAATGCTCCCCAAAAATATCGCCAAAGTCCTGCTCGGAAGCGCCTCGCCCCCCCAGATCATCCTGGCCTGCGTTGTTGGCGGCATGCTGGGCTTCATGCCCGGATTCATCCAAGCTGCGGGAACGATTGTCGGACTCTCCCTGCTTCTGTTGATTTTTAACTGCAACCTCGGACTGGCCGCCGCCGTCGGGCTCCTCAGCAAGCTCTGCTCGCTCCTCCTGATGCCCCTCACCTTCTCCGTGGGCAGGCTCCTGCTCGATGGCCCGACCCAGGGCCTCTTTGTCACACTCATCAATGCGCCGGTTCTCGCCCTATTCGGTTTCGAATATTATGTGACCACCGGCGGGCTCGTTCTTGGCGCGTTGGCGGGTGGGCTGCTCGGGCTTGGCTTGAGCCGGACCGTGACGGGCATCCGGTCCCGGCTCGCCCGGGCCGAGGCCGACTCGGAGACCTTCAACGCCGTGCTCGAGAATCGAGCCACTCGCCTCCTGATCCGATTGCTTTTGGGAGGAGTCCCCACTTCGGGGTACGCCGAACTCCTCAGCCCGAAATCGGCCCCGATTCGGATTTCGGGGGTGGGCGTAGCCCTCGCCTTGGTGGCCGCGGTCTATGCGGGATTCCTGGCGCTGGATGGTCCCCTGGCCGCCGACTGGCTTCGGAGCGCCCTTCAAAAAGCCAATGGCGCCACAGTGGACATCGGTTCTGCGGAGTTGGACCTCGAGGCGGGCGCATTCTCGGTCACGGGCCTGGCCATCGCCGACCCCAATGCCCTGGGCACCGATCTCTTTCGTGCCCAGCGAATCACTATGGACATCAGCGCCGCGGACCTTCTGCGAAAGCGCGTGCGCATCGACAAGATTGAAATCGACGGCGGGGCCCACGGACTGACTCGGACGACTCCGGGCCAACTCATCGGCCCTCCCCCGGAGCCGAAACCCACCCCGGAGACGGGGAGCGAAAAGGATCTGGACGACTACCTCGCCCAGGCGGGGGATTGGAAGAAGCGAATGAGCCAGATCAAGACCTGGCTCGACGCGGTCTCGCCCAGCGGCGCCGGAGATCTATTGACCCGACTCCGAGAGGGAGACTCCGAGGACGGCAGCCCCGAAGAACCCGAAGCGATGACCTTGGACGAATGGCTCGACCGCGAGATTCAGGCCCAGGGCTACGTACACGTGCGCGCCCACCATCTGATCCAGGGCGCACCCACGCTTCAGGTGGACTGGATTCATGCCCCGAATACCACCACCACGCTGCTCGGTGGGGAAACCCTCGACATCCAGGCACGCCACCTCTCCACCCAACCCCACCTGGTCGACCAAGGGCCCACCCTGAGCGTGCAGTCCAAGGACAAAAGCATCGATCTAACCTTGGCCCTCGATGGCGCCTCGGCACGTGGCGGGACCAATCGCGTAAAAATTGCCTTGTCGAATCTTCCCACCGACGATTTGGCCGGACAACTTTCCGCGAACCCGGGAACGGTCTCGGGGGGGACTGTCGACATCCTGATCGAAGGCCAAATCGAGGACAAAGGAGGGGCGTGGCTCGATTTGCCCGTGGCNNNCTCTTCGGTCAATGACTTCGCCCTTGCCGGGCCGAGAATGGCTCAGAGATTATTTCTGTCCGGAAGCAGATCCGGGAAATCGGCTTCCCGCCCTTCCTTCTTTGCCTTGAAGGACTCGATCATATCATCGGGATGAAGCATGCCAGCCTGCCAGGTCGCGATGTAGTCGAGGCCATCGGCAATGCTGTGATCCCGGGCGTAGTTGAGCATCTCCTTGCTGCCCCAAACGGCCAGTGGCGAGCGCGCCGCGATCTCCGAGGCCTTGCCCATCACACCCTCCACCAATGCTTCGTGGCTGTCGTAGACGCAATTGACCAAGCCGGAATCTCGGGCTTCCTGGGCCGAGAGGCGACGCCCCGTATAGGCGAGTTCCCGAACAAGGCCTTGGGGAAGAATATGCGGAAGCCGAGGGAACGTACCCACGTCCGCCGTCATCCCGATGTTGATCTCCTGAATGCAGAAAAAGGCGTCTTGGGTGCAATAACGCATATCGCATGCCGAAATCAGATCCACTCCGCCGCCGATGCACCCGCCCTGTATCGCTGCCAGCACCGGCACCCGGGCCCTGTCCAGGCAGCTGAAGGAATTCTGCAGGTGAAGAAGGCGACGACGAAGTTCCGCTCTCCGGCGCCCGCGCTCGGCTCTCTCCTCGGATTCAAGCCCTCCTGACCCGAACACGCTCAGATCCATGCCCGCTGTAAAGTGCTTGCCCGTGGAGGAAATCACGATCGCCCGCGCCTCCCCACTGGCATCGAACTCTTCAACGATCCTAGGCAGTTCCGTCCAGAACTCCGGAACCATGCTGTTGAAGGCTTCCGGCCGATTGAGTTGAATGTGCGCGACCTTTTCACAGAGATCGACTTCGAAACATGTGTAGTCCATGACAGATTCTCTCTTTTCTGGCTGCCGAAGGCAGAGGCGATGTTTCAGCACTCGGAGCCTGGCAGGCCTCCAGTGCGGGCTGGAGCATCATAGGAAAAAGCCGGGCGGTGCCCCACGCGATCAGCCGACTTCGAAATCCTCGGACAATTTCTTCGGGACCGGGAGGTTCTTCAGCCGCACGTATACGGGCAGTCCGTCCCGATAGGGCGGATAGGCTTCACCCTTGATCAGTGGCTCCAGATATTCGCGACATCGTGCAGTGATCCCGAAGCCGTCTCGGGAAATAAAACTGCGCGGCATCATTTTCTCTCGATTGGCGACTCGAGCGAGGGAGGCTTCCTGGATTTTCCAGCGATAGGGATGATTGGAAGTTCGCACGATCCCAGCCATCACCCCGTTCTTCCCCCTGAGGGCGAATTCAACCGCCGCCTTCCCCACCGCATAGGCCTGTTCCACATCGGTCTTTGACGCGATATGCCGGGCGGAACGCTGGAGATAGTCCGCAACGGCCCAGTGGTACTTGACATCAAGATCCTGCTTGACCATCGATGCAAGCGCCGGGGCCACGCCTCCAAGCTGGGCATGACCAAAAGCGTCGCGCAACCCCAGGTCCGAAAGGAATTTTCCGTCGGGGCTGCGAACGCCTTCCGACACTACCACCGAGCAGAAACTGTGCCTACGGATCTTTCGCTCCACCAACTCCATGAACCGTTTGCGGTCGAAAACAATTTCGGGAAACAGAATCACGATGGGCAGTTCGGCACCCTTCGTCGATGCCAGGCCACCGGCTGCGGCGATCCAGCCGGCATGCCGCCCCATCACCTCGAGAATAAAAACCTTGGTTGAGGTCTTGGCCATGGACATGACATCCAGGCTGGCCTCTCGGGTGGAGACAGCGATGTACTTGGCCACAGAGCCGAACCCGGGGCAGTTGTCCGTCATGGGGAGGTCATTGTCCACGGTCTTCGGGATATGCACGGCCTGGATCGGATAGCCCAGGCTCTTGGACAATTGGGAAACCTTGAGACAAGTATCCGCGGAGTCACCGCCCCCGTTATAAAAGAAGTAGCCGATATTGTGGGCCCTGAAGACCTCGATGAGCCGTTCGTACTCCGCGCGATTCTCCTCGAGACTCTTCAACTTGTACCGGCAGGATCCGAACGCGCCCGAGGGCGTGTGCCGAAGAGCCGCAATGGCCGATGGCTTTTCACGACTGGTATCGATCAGGTCCTCGGTCAGCGCTCCAATAATCCCGTTGCGCCCGGCCAGAACTTTGCCAATCCGGCTCCGGTGTTTCTTCGCGGTTTCGATCACCCCACAGGCAGAGGCATTGATCACCGCGGTCACCCCGCCGGATTGCGCGTAGAAGATATTTTTTGTCTTTCCCATTGTGGGGCCATTCTTATCTCCGATCCCCGGGACAGTCAACGCGAACCCAAGCCGGCCGCAAAAATCCTGGCCCGGCCGCCGGCCCCCCGGCCCAGCCAGCCGAGGGCGATCTGGGTCGAAAGGGCTCGCGATCCCAGGGGCGCGCCAGCCCCCTTGAAATATATTGAAAACTGATTCAGTATTCAGCAATGGTGCCAAAAGCCCTGAAAGAACAGACCCCGACTGGACGCCCCCGGACCGGATATCGGCGCTCGGACGAAACACGCAGCCGAATTCTTGAGGCCGCCCTGGCCGAGGCGACCGAGGCGGGCTTCCAAGGCACATCGGTCGCGCGCATTGCCACCCGGGCGGGGGTGGCCGTAGGCGTGCTCAACTACCACTTCGGATCAAAGGAAGAACTCCTTCGCCAGTCCATGGTGGGACTCATCAAAGATTTCCGATCGAAACTGGTCTTCGCTTCAGGCGCCAACTCCGACGATTTCTTCCAGCGGGAGCGAGCCGGACTGCTCATCTACCTCGCCTACCTGCGCGCCAACCCCTCCTACGCCCAATTGGCCGAAGAGGTCCGACTTCATGACCCCGTTCTCTACCAGCGCGGAGTCGAAGCGTGGATCAAGGATTTCATCCTGCGGGTTCGCAGCGCAATCAAAGAAGGCAGCCTGGAACCCGCCCCCGACTCGGAAATTCGTATACGGGGATATTTCGTACTCGGTGCCTACCAATTTCTGGACCGCCTGATTGAGTCCGATCCCTACCCTGGCGATAAACCGGTCGTTGACATTTTCCTAAACATGATCCGGAGCGGCATGGGTTTCCGTGGGGCCCGCGAGACAGGGGCCACTCGATCCCGAGTCTCGGCCAGCAAGGCATAGGCTCTGTTCCCATCACCTCACCACCCCAATCATTCCATCACCCCCATCCATCACCTCATCCATCACCCCATCCATCACCCCAATCAACGGCCACCGGCTCCCGGAAAAAATTCCTCAAACTTCATTCCAAAGAAAGATCAATCATGAGCAGTGCGCCCGAAAAGACACGACATCCTCCGCCGCCGATACCCCTTTCAAGGAATTCGATCCCGAGGCCCTTCGCGAGCGATACCGGGCAGAACGCCAGAAGCGCCTGCGTTCCGATGGCAACGAGCAGTACGTTCAAGTCGACGGCCAGTTCAGCCACTACGTGGACGACCCCTATCTCGACCAAACGATCGAACGGGAGCCCCTCACCGACGACGTCGATGTATTGGTTGTCGGTGGCGGATTCGGCGGACTCCAAGCCGGCGCACGCCTGCGGGATGCGGGAGTCGACGATATCCGGATCATCGAGAAGGGAGGCGATTTCGGGGGCACCTGGTACTGGAACCGCTACCCCGGCGCCCAATGCGACATTGAGTCGTACATCTACTTGCCCCTCCTCGAGGAACTGGGTTATGTGCCGACCGAAAAATATGCCCGGGCGAAAGAAATCCTTGAGTACAGCCAGGCCATCGGGCGTCACTACAATCTCTACGAGGGGGCCCTCTTCCAAACCGAGGTCACGGGCATGCAGTGGGATGCCGAGTCCTCGCGCTGGATCATTTCAACCAATCGGAACGACCAAATCCGAGCCCGCTTTGTGGCCATGGCCAACGGTCCGTTGAACCGGCCCAAACTCCCCGGGATCCCGGGGATCCACGACTACAAGGGGCATACGTTCCACACCAGTCGCTGGGACTACGAATACACCGGGGGCGGCCCCGAAGGCGATCTCGACCGCCTGGCAGACAAACGAGTCGCCGTCATCGGGACCGGGGCAACGGCGATCCAATGCGTCCCCTTTCTTGGTCAGACAGCCGAGCAGCTCTTTGTCTTCCAGCGTACGCCCTCTTCCGTGGATGTGAGAGGCAATTCACCCACCGACCCAGAGTGGGCCACGAACCTCAATCCAGGCTGGCACAAACACCGAATGGAAAACTTCAACGGACTGGTTTCCGGCGTTCCGCAAACCGAGGATCTGGTGCACGACGGCTGGACCGACCTGATTGGGAAAATGGTCAATCGATTCAAGGAGGCGACATCCGCTGGTGACGTCGACGTCCCCCACATCATGGAGATGGCCAACTTCGACAAGATGAATGAAATCCGAGATCGGGTAGACGCGCTGGTCGAAGACCCGGCGGTGGCCGAACAGCTCAAGCCCTACTATCAAATGTTCTGCAAGCGCCCTACGTTCAATGACGAATACCTTCCCACTTTCAACCGGAAAAACGTCCAGCTTGTCGACACCGATGGCAAAGGGGTCGAGCGAATCACTGAAGGCGGACTGGTTGTCCAGGGGGTGGAGTACGAAGTCGACTGCATCATCTTCGCCACGGGATTTGAGGTCGGCACCTCCTACGCCCGCCGGGCCGGATACGAGATTCTCGGACGAGACGGAGTAGCCCTGGGTGACAAGTGGGCCGAGGGGATGAGTTCGCTTCACGGCATGCAGAGTCGGGGTTTCCCGAACTGCTTCCTCATGCACATGAACCAGGCCGCCTTTACGGCCAATTTCCCTCACCTGCTTGAGGAACTCACCACCCATATCGCCCATGTCATCGGCCATACCCTCAAAAAGGGCAGCAAGACCGTTGAGGTCTCCCAGGTCGCTGAAGAAGCCTGGGTCGAAACCATTATCGAGAAGGGAGTCGGAGCCATGGGCGCCCTGGGCAGCAATGACTGCACCCCGGGCTACTACAACAATGAAGGCCAACCGAACCCTACCGCCTCGCGCGCAGCCCCCTACGGCGGCGGCTCCATCGAGTTTTTCAAGCTATTGGCGGACTGGCGAGCCGAGGGGAGCTTCGCGGGTCTCGAATTCGAAGACTAGAGGCAACACCCCGAATGGATGCCTCTCATCGGCCCGGAATTCGGGATCAAAGGAATCATGGCAATCGAAACCTTGGAGACGGACTATCTGATCGTCGGAGCGGGCGCCATGGGAATGGCTTTCGCCGACGAAGTGCTCGCCCGTGACAAGAATGCTGACATCATCATGGTCGACCGACACGCCCGCGCCGGCGGGCACTGGAATGACGCCTATGCCTACGTGAAACTCCATCAACCCGCTGCCTTCTACGGAGTCAACTCAGAAGATCTGGGCCCTGGCGGGTCGGCGCTGGTAACGGGCACCGAGGTGCTCGCCTACTACGAGCGAGTGCTCGAGAAACTGAAGGCAACCGGCCGCCTTCGGTTCTTTTTCAAGAGTGAATACATCGGGGAAGGCACCATCCGCTCGCTGGTGGAAAGCGAGAGCGAATTCAAGGTGCAGGTACGCAAGAAGGTCGTCGATGCGTCCTACATGAAGGTAGAGGTGCCCTCTACCCGTCCCCCTGTCTACGAGGTGGCCGAGGGGGTCTGGCTCGAAGCGCCGAACGCCCTCCCGCATCTGGCGGATGCGCCCGAGGGCTATGTCATTGTCGGTTCTGGCAAGACGGGAATTGACGCAGTGCTCTTTTTACTCGGCCAGGGGGTCTCGCCCCAACGAATCCAGTGGATCATGCCCAACGACGCCTGGCTCTTGGACCGGGCCAGGCTTGCGCCGGGAAACATCGCCAAGGGTTTGTTGCAGATGGGTGCCTTTGCCGACGCCGAAACACTGGAAGAGTTATTCACCGCCCTCGAAAGCGCGGGAAATGTTCTTCGGCTCGATGGGAATGTCTGGCCCACGAAATATCGCTGCGCGACGGTCAGCGAGGAGGAGTTGCACCAACTGCGCCGGATCGAGAATGTCATTCGGCAGGGGCGAGTTGTCCGTATCCAGGCCGAATCAATCGAACTCGAGAAAGGGACGATCCCTACCGGCCCGACAACGCTTCATGTGGACTGCACGGCGGATGGGCTGGCAAAGCGGGAGGTCCGCCCGGTTTTTGAAGGGGCTCAAATCACGCTTCAATCGGTTTCTATGTGCCAACAAGTTTTCAGCGCCTCAGTGATTGGGTATGTGGAGACTCGATTCTCTGATGAGAAACTCATGAACGAGATTTGTCAGGTCGTGCCCCACCCGGAGCGTTCAAAAGATTTTGTTCTGAGCAGCGTTTTGACGAATCAGAACGTTACGCGATGGCTCAAGGAATTTCCGCGTTGGCTACTGGGAAGCCGGCTTTCGATATCGCATCACGAAGGGATCCTGAAACTCCTGATCGCTGCCTTTCGGACGCGAAAAGCGATGGCCGATTCAAATGAGAATCTAAAGCGACTGGTGGAGCGAGAATTTCCCGAAGATGAATTTCTCGGGTTTCTAAAATAGTCACGGGGAGGAACGATCGATTGAGTGTTCTGGAAACGCACGGCACCGGATTTTCTGGAATTTCTTTTCCTGTTTCTTGCGGAATCGCGCGAGCGGCTGAGGCGGGCCTCGGATTTTTGGGCGCATGCCTGCTCGGTATCGCGATGGCTGGAGTTGGGCATGCGGCCGAGAAGAACGATTCGGACCCCTCGGTGCTCGACTTCCAGGCCAAGCGACTCTCCGGCGTGAGTGAATCGCTTGAAAGTTACCGGGGGCAGGTCCTTCTGATCGTGAATACCGCCAGCCGCTGCGGGTATACGCCCCAATACGAAGGGCTTGAGGCGCTCTATGAGAAATACCGAGGTCAGGGGTTCAGTGTCCTGGGCTTCCCCTCCAACGATTTCGGCGCCCAGGAGCCCGGTAGCGATTCCGAAATAGGTTCTTTTTGTAAGCGGAATTATGGTGTTGAATTTCCCATGTTCAGCAAGGTGAAGGTTCGGGGAGATGAGCAGCACGCCCTTTACGCCTACCTGACCACCTTGCCCGAACCGATTGGGGGACCGGTCCGTTGGAACTTCCAGAAGTACCTGGTGGATCGCTCGGGCCAGGTGGTTTCCAGCTTCCCGTCTGCCGTGAAGCCCACATCCCCTGAAATCGTCGCTCCCCTGGAGGCACTACTTGCCGCCCAGGTCCCGGAACCGGAAGAGCAAGGCACCCAGTAAGGCGGCCCCAGGGGTGCAAACCGGCGCAACAGAACCATCCTGAGCCGGGGGCGGTCCTGGAGCGTGCCTCCGTCGAGAATCGTGGTCATGCTTGGTCTCTCATGCTTTTGGGGAAAGCCCGCGTATTCGCTCCAGGGATTGGAGTAGCGGTTGTGATTGGAGCGGCGGCTTCGGCCGGTGCCGGTCGGACGAGGGGCCTAGTTGAAAATGGAACGCTTGTCGCCCTTGGGTCCAAAGCCTGAGTCTTGCAGGTGCTTGAGGAATTCCCCCACAGCCTTGGGGCTCGGGGGTTCGGGGCCTTCCCAGCGCCGGGCGATTTCGGATTCGATCACTTGAGGCCATACCTGAGGGAAAAGTGAGCCGCCCAGGCGGTCTCCGGGTTCGAGACCATGCTCCCACAGCAAGGGCATGGTGGCGTGCCGCGGGGCGAAGACCACGTCGTCTCCGCTGTATCGGAAGGCCAAGGCTCGGCGATCTTGGGTGTTGGAGGCGTTGCCCGCCGAGCCATGGCACACCACCGGGTCGAAGATGAGCACGTCCCCGGGTTCCATGTCCCATCCCAGCAAGTCCACTTCGTCTCGCTGAGTCGCAAAGTCCGGGGCGGGAGGCAATTCGGAGTCCATCATGTACGGATCGTAGTTTGGCGTCACGGCCTTGAAGCGTTCGTCCCAGCGATGAGAGCCGCGAACAAATTCAAGACCACTCGACTCCCGAGTGACTGGATCCAAGGTGATCCAGAACGAAACAATTTGGCTACCGGCAACGGGCCAGAAGGGGATATCCTGATGCCAGGGCGTCTTGACCGGACTGCCCGCGCGCTTGATGAAGAACTGTTCATAGAAGAAATTTACCCTCTCGGTCCCCAAGACCTGATGGGCCAGGGCGGGCAGCGACGAAAAAAGGGCGAGGTCCCGGAACGCGTCGTTGAGTTTCCAGACAAAGATATCGCCATGAAATCCCTGATCGGCCAGGTTGATGCCGCCGTCCCCCAACACACCATCGCCACGGATAACTACCTCGGTTGCCTCACGCATGCGCTCGAGGGTTTCCTCGTTGATCAATGCCCGAGCGCAGATGGCCCCGTCTTCGGCAAGCGCCGCGAGCTCCTTCTTTTCCAGGTAGCGCAGGGGAGAGGGCGGGGTCGGGTATTTGGCTGGAATGGATCGGCTCATTGGACTCTTCTCCGGTTGGGTTCGGATCGCTGATCGGGAAAGCCTAGTGCACTGTGGATTGAGCGAATTATCACGGTCGGGGCCGCGACGGCGTGAAAGGTCATTGAATCTCGAAAATCTGTGCGGCGGCAAGGAGATCAGGCCAGGCGCCGCGGGGGGCTCACTCTTGGCGAAGGAAGTTGATCAGAATTTCGCGGTGGGCGATCCGCCAACCCGCCGAGGTTCGCACGAATCGATCTCGGTATTCGCCCACCATGGCCGGGCCTTCGAGGGGGGAGAGGCGCCGGCCCTCTTTTCCATCGTGGCGATAGAGTGTCAGGTAGACGGTGCCTTCCGCGTGGTCTTCATCGAGGATATCGATCAGGAAATTGTTGCAGACATGACGTGACATCCGCGCTGCATTGGCCTCACGTGCGGCCATGGCCTTCCGGATCTGCTCGCGCCCGTCGAGGGTAGCCTCGGCGGACTTCCAAACGCCGTCCTCGGTGAATAGTCCGGCGATCTGCTCGGCCTCATCATGGTCGACGAAGTGGCAGTACGCGGTGACCAGGCGTTCGCAGTCGCGCTCGATGAGAATTTGATCATGCCTATCCATCGGTGTCCTCCTGTGGGGCCGGGCGTTTTCTGCTCTGGGTCTGGCTTGACCGGTGAGCATGCCGCGTCTATTCGCCCGAGGTTATCGGAAATCTCAGTGCCTGGAATTCAGGCGCAAAAAACGAAAAAGGGGTGAGTCAACGTTCCTGCTCTCCCTGTCCTTGTACGGTTCAGTTCAAGCCTCGTTGTTCCTCGGGGTCTTGTGAGTTTTCGAGGGGGTCATGAATCTAGAAGTTGAGCCCGAGTCCGACACTCACGGCGAGATCGTTCTTTTTGGGTATCGCCCCGTTCGCCTGTTGCTGGGGGCTCCCGATACGGGCCCAGTTCAGGGTAGAGTTGACCGTCAGGTACTTCGTGATGTCGATCTCCAGGCTGATAGTGGCCTGCTGATCCAATTTTGAATCGCCTGAGGTGGGAAGGGTGAGGCTGTAGCTTGTGTCGAGAGTGATGTCGTCGGTGATTTCCCAAGTTGCGTTCGTGGCTGCGCTGATGGCGAAGGAGTCGGAAGCAGATGGTTCGCCGATCGCAGTAGAAATGAAACTCACGTATTGGTACTGCCCCAGCACTGTGACTTCCCAGCCGACATCGGCCTTCTGGGCGATCTGGTAGCCCATGCCCGCTCCAGGCTTGACTCGGAATTCGATATTCGCGAATGCGTCGGTGTAGTAGTCAAGTACGGCGGGAATGAGGAAGAAGCGATCCTTGACGAAGAGGTCGGCCTGGAAGGACATCCTTTGATTTTCGACGTTGGTCTCACCATTCGACTGCCCAAAATTCCCGTAATAGATCGTTTCCATCCGCAGGAATGCGCCCCTGCGCCGAAGACTGGCCTGGATATTGGCATTCAATTGGCTCGTGTTGCCCGAGCTAGAGGAGATTCCGATGCTTGTCTTCCCGGACCACAGTTTCCATTCGGTTCGATCGCCGACAGCGAGCGAGATGAGTTCCTCCCGCGGATAGACTTCGCGGCCGGATTCTTTCTCGATCACCACGGAGTCTCGAGTTATTTCGCCAACGCCGATGACGACGCGTTGTTCTGTCAAGACGAAGGTGTTTCGGGTAATGGAGTAGGTGCGAACGACGTCCTTCATCTTGATCTGGAGATCGTCGAATTTGTCGCTGTCGAACTCCATCCGATCGTTGCGAATTCCGTCGATTGTGCCCTTGAGCCACTCGCCCGTATTCAAAAGAACCCAATCCCACTTGGCTGGTTTCAGCTCGCCAGGATACCAGCGCGGTGCTCCTGAGCTGAAAGTCGGAGGAGCACTGGGGTGGGCACTGGGACCCGCCTGGGGGAGGGATACAGTCCCTTTCTCGGCGGCAAGGGCCATCTGCGCCTGGCCCAGGCTGAGAAGCCACGCACTGACGAGAAGAGCCCAAAAAAGGCGGCGCTGCAGATCGCTATTCATATGGCGTGGCATTCTGGCACGCTCGCGCCGGTTGCGGAAGGGGCGAGGTCCCCGGCCCGCCGGTGGCCATTTTAGTGCGCATACGAACCCGATTGGTCCCGACGGAAATCCCGATCAGGAATCCGCCACCCAGTTTCCATGGAATCCGAAGGGGACCCGTACCGTTAGGTCGATGGTGGCCAACGGAGTGCCCAGGAAATCCTGAGCGTGAAGAATCACTACTTCCGCCGTATTCCGTTCGGCGTCGTGGCGATAGCTCATGATCCAGCCATCATCTTCGTCCGCGTCAGGGCTGCAGGGGACAAAGACTGGCTCCTGGTACTGCTTTGAGGGCCCGTCGTCCCGATGAAGGGTTTCTCCCGTCTGCAGATCGTGTTTGAGCAGTCCCCCAAAGGGGCCGACCGTTCCCGATGCGCCGCAATACCCGTATCGATAGGGCTTGCCCACCAATCGTTCGTCGAGTCTTGGAAACTCCTGGGGGCGATCCGATATTCGGCTTTCCTTGCTGGCCCCGCCCTTTGGATCGAGGATCCAGCGGTCAAGAGTGGGCGGTCCTTCGCCTGGACCCGTCAGATTCGATGCAAACATCTTGGGGTGCCTCACCACGTCGAGGACGACCCGGCCGTCGGAATCCTCGTAGGCGTTGAGAGGGTGAAAAACAAAGCAATTCTCTACCTCGCACCAAATGATTTCATCCGCCGCTCCCTGCCGAGGCAGCAACCCGACCCGGGATCCGTGATCCTCCTGCCAGCTATACGAGCCAGCACCGTTGCCTCCTTCGGGCGCGCCATAGATCACCGGAAAATCGAAAACGATGAAGTAGTTCTCGGTAATCGCGCAGTCATGCACCATGGGCCTTCCGGCCACCGGGATATCCACCGTTCGGACCACTTCTCCCTCGGCCGAAACAACGACGTGCTGGAGGTGATCCCATCCCGAGAAGTAGCCCACCGCGTGAAGTTCGCCGTTGTCTGGATCTCGCTTGGGATGTGCACTGAAGGGACCGGAGAGCCCGCCCCCAAAATTCGACGAATGCACGGTTTCGAGCTCGTAGTCGAGTTCCATGGGGAAGCCGCCGCCTTCGACAATCGCATAGGTCTTGCCCGCGACGTCGACCACGTTGGTATTGGCCAAGCCGCTGGAGTCTTCTCGAAAGCGCGGCCCGGCGGTCCGGGGCCACCCCTTGAAATCGCAAACCTGATCGTCGCGAACCAGGCGACTGCGATACCACTCGGCACGACCCTCTCGAAGCCGCAAGCCATGGACAAGACCGTTCCCGGCGAACCAATGATGATTTTCACCCGCCGCAACCGGGTTCGGCCCGATCCGCAAAAGACGCCCGGCCAGATCCTTCGGAATCTCCCCCTGAAAAGACAAGTCCCGCACCGTCGCTTCGGTTTCAATGGGTCCAAAATTTCCACTCAAAAAGGGATTCTCGCCCACGCACGCTCCAATTCTTGGCTTCAGAAAAAAGGCTACCGCTGGCTGGCCACGATAGCGGAATCTATGCCAGAGCCATTGATTGGGGCTCCCAAGCCAGCAACGAGGAACCCACGGGGCACTCGACGGGCGCCGGGGAAGGCGCCGTCGCCTACGACAGTGGACGGGAGACCCGCCGCCGCCCGGGCGCAGAGCCCAATCCTCACGTCTTGAGCACCGAATTGTCGTGCCCGGCGCATCCTGCTCTATCTCCCGACTCGGGGCTACGAAATTCATCCGACGCCGCTCCCACTCGGACTTCAGAATTCTCGCCGCCCGAGAACCAACCGTCAATCACTCCAGTCGGCGAATGCCGGGTTCGGTCGCGAAACTAACTCTAAGCCTCTAACGTAGGCCGATGCTTCAAGCCCCATCGCGATTGCCCAGCGGCCCTTTCCGAAGCAGCAACGCGCACCGGGCGGCAATACTCGCGATCCTCTTCTTGCTCGCAGTCCCGAGTCCGGGGAAGAGCGTCGGGTCGGAAGATTCGAGCACAGGCGCGAGTCCCGAGCGCTCGGCCGAAGAGTCTCGTCTGCCCGTCATTTTCATCGGCGTCGCCGAGATTGCCGTCGAGTCCGAACGCACGAAGCGAATCCTGTCGGACAGCCTTCACCAGATTCGATCCGATGGCACCATCGAGACCATCGCCCTAGCGATTCCCGATCTCAGGGCGAACATCGATGACTTCCAAGAGCACTCGATGCAGATCCAGACCCGCGTGGCTTCGGTGCCGGAACTCGATCACCTCGCCAGCGACTGGGATCCCATTCGCGAACGACTCAAAGGGTACGAGAATCGCCTGGACCGACGGGTGCGCGGAGTCGACCAAACCCTCGGGAAGATTCGCCAGCAGCAGCAGCTCTGGACCGTTACCCGGGACGCCCTGGAATTACGCGAGGCTAGTCAGGAAGTCATTCTCCAGGTCGACCAGGTCAGCCAGGCCGTGCAGGAGGCCAAGGCGAGGGCGGACACCCAGCAGGCCGCAGGCGTTCGGCTCCAGAGCAACATCGCCAACCTCACCCAACTCATAGAAGCCGATCTCGAAAGAATTTCAGAGGCCCGCGCGGGTGCCGTTGGGCGAATGTTCTCCCCCGACTCGGCACCCGTCTGGTCGACGGGATTCTGGACCATTCTGGATGGGGGTCAGATCATTCAGAAGCTCTCTTCAATCAAGGTCGACTTGATCGAAAGCAGCCTGAAGTTCAGCCGGCGGGAAACCAAAAGACTCACCTCTTACCTGGCCCTGAGCCTGCTTCTCATCGGCCTGATGTTCTTTCTTCGCCGAAAGATCAATCTGCAACTCCCTCAAGTGGATGACATCGATGCCATTCGCGCGATGTTCGGTCGCCCCATTGCTCTCGGCCTCCTGCTCTCATTTGTCGCTGCTCTTCCGATTTTTGCGGGCTCGTTACGTACCCTGGAATATGTGCTGGGGATCATCGCTGTCGTTCCCGCTGTTCTGATCCTGCGAAAGCTTCTTGAACCGGCTCTCTATCCCCTACTCAGCGTCAGCTTGGTGGTCTATTTCCTCGAGAACATTCAGGTCCTCACCCTCAACTTCCCGGCCCTCTCCCACTTGATCTTCATATTGAATTTGACATTCCTGGTCGCTGTTTCCTGGCGCTGGACTCGCCCGGGACGCCTCCCGGGATACAACACCGGGGAACTCAGCGAGTTCGCCTCCCGGGTTCTGGGCTATGGGCTTCGGGCTATTCTTGCGGCGTCGGCTCTCGCGCTCCTGGCAAACCTGACGGGATATGTACTTCTATCTCGACTGATTGGGGCCGCCATCGCATTCGGTATCTACGGAGCCGTCGCGCTCTACGGAAGTTCCCGAATTCTTGAAGCGTGCGCCGCCATCGCCATGGGCATTCCGCCCATCAACCAATTGGGGATGGTTCGGCGGAACAGGGCCTTCCTACTCAGGCGCACTCGGCTCATTCTTGGGCTGCTTGCCTCCTGGCTCTGGATCCGAGCCTTACTTCTCCGGCTGGAACTGTGGCCCGGCCTCTCTAATGCCTGGGAGCAAACCCTGGCCATGGAAGTCCCCCTGCCCCAGATCAGCCTTACCCTCGGCGACATCCTTGCGAGCGTCTTGGTGTTCTACGGCACGGTTTTACTTTCGCGCTTGATTCAATTCGTGCTCACCGAGGACATCTACCCTCGGCTCGGAACGAGAACGGGCCGGTCCAATGCCATTTCCAGTCTGATCCAATACATGGTTCTCACTCTCGGTTTCGTTTTCGCCGCCACGGCCCTTGGATTCGATGCGAACCGTTTCACTCTTCTGGCCGGTGCATTCGGTGTGGGTATTGGCTTTGGCCTGCAAACCATCGTCAACAACTTCATCTCGGGGATTATCTTGCTGACCGAACAGCCGGTGCAGGTGGGAGATACCATCGCAATGGGTCCAATTTTTGGCGAAATTCGGCGAATAGGGATCCGCTCCAGCACGGTCCGCAGCTTCGAGGGCTCCGAGATCATCATCCCGAATGCAGATCTCATCTCCCAGCAGGTCACGAACTGGACGCTTTCCGACCGTAGGCGACGAATCGAGATTTCTGTGGGGGTGGCCTACGGCACCGACCCGGACCGGGTACTGGAGATTCTTTCTAAAATTGCAGAGGGCGAGGAACGAGTTCTGTCCGAACCCCGGCCCTACGGACTCTTCCGCGGCTTTGGGTCGAGTTCGCTGGAATTCGAAGTACGCGCATGGACCGATCAGTTCGACGATTTCCTGGTGATCAAAAGTGCGCTCTGCGGCCGGCTTGTTGCCGCTTTTCGTGCGGAAGGCATCGAGATCCCCTTCCCCCAGCGCGACCTCCATGTTCGGAGCGTGGTCGGGAGCGATTTCTCCCAAGGCAACGGCCCGGCCACACTCGACGAGGACCCCGCCTAGGGTCTCGTCCGGGAGAGCCGGCCCAGATCGGGCCGGCCCCGGGAAAGTCTTGGTATTTGCGACCCGCCATCCCGATAGAGCCCTCCCGAAGACTGACGCTCAGGCCTTCTCGGGTTAGCGTATGCCGAGTTCGACACTCCACCTCCACTGAAACTGGTGGGCTAGACTACGGACGCTTGGCAGCCAGAAGAGCACCACCGACAGCCGCCAAGGACGCCAACCACGTCAGCGAGAAAAAGTCAACAAGGCAAACAAGGAATGGAAAAGGCGTGATGAACATTTTTTCGAGAAAGGCATGGGGCCGAAAGGCAAGTCGCTCCGGGGCAATCGCACTCGTTATCGTGCCGATCTTGTTCGCTGGTTGCGGTTCCAATGAGCCCAAAAAAACACCGATCCCAAATGTCGTCGTGGCCGATGTCGCCCAGCGCGACGTGCCCACCTACGCGGATTGGATCGGTACCGTCGAAGGCTTCAATAACGCAAGCATCCGCCCCCAGGTCAAAGGCTATCTTCTGGAAATTGCCTACCACCAGGGCGGCCTGGTCGAAAAGGGCTCAGTGCTCTTCCAAATTGATCCGCGTGAATTCAAGGCCCAACTCGATAGCGCCCAGGGGCAACTCGGAGAGTCCAAAGCCAAACTCTCCAAGACCAAAACCCACGTGGCCCGCTATCGGCCCCTCGCGAAGCAGGGAGCCATCAGTCAGCAGGAACTGGATGATGCAGTCCAGAACATGCTGTCTGCCGAGTCGGGCGTTCTGAGCGCGCAGGCCCAAGTGGAACAAGCCCGCCTGAACCTGGAATGGACCCAGATCATTTCCCCCATCAAGGGAATCGCGGGCATCTCGGCGACACAGATCGGTGATCTAGTGGGCCCAGAGAGTCTTCTCACCACGGTTTCACAGCTCGATCCCATCAAGGTCAACTTTCCCATTACCGAGAAGGCCTATCTCGATATCGTTCGGAATTTCGGCGGGAAAACCGGAGGCAATCAACTCGCCAAGGCGGGCCCGATTTTGCAGCTCTACCTCGCCGATGGGTCGCTCTGGCCCGATCGGGGGACGCCCTTCGTGCTTGGCAGAAACGTGGACGAAAAAACGGGAACCATCCTGATCGAAGGACGCTTTCCCAACGCCGGCAACGTATTGAGACCCGGTCAATTCGCTCGGGTCCGAGTTGACACGGGTACCAAGAAAGATGCGCTGCTGATCCCCCAAAAGGCAGTCAGCGATATCCAGGGCAAATACCTCGTATCCGTCGTCTCTTCCGAGGATATCGTCGAAGTCCGTTCGGTCGAGGTGGGCGAAACCGTTGCAGAGAACTGGATCATCACCAAAGGCATCAAGGCCGGAGAGCGCGTTGTGGTCGAGGGCCTCCAGAAGGTCCGAACCGGAATGAAGGTCAACCCGGTTTCCCCGCAGACCAGCCAGAAGAAGAGCAAGACTACAGCGGCCATGCCCGCCCCATCCAGCGGAGCCACCCCAGGCCACAGTTCTGAATCGGCTGAGCCCCTAAAGAGCTGATCGAAAGTCGCCCGATGTCCAGTTTTTTCATTCATCGCCCCATCGTTTCCATGGTAATCGCCATCGTGATGGTGATTCTTGGCGGCATAGCGGTCCTCGACCTTCCGATCTCCCAATTTCCTGATATCGCCCCGCCTCAAGTCACCGTGTCCACGGTGTATGTGGGTGCCGATGCTCTGACCGTCCAGAATTCAGTGGCCACTCCCATCGAAGAGAGCATTAGCGGCGTCGCAGGCATGAACTACATGTACTCGACCAACGCGAACAATGGGATCATGGTTCTGCAGGTCAACTTCGCCGTTGGAACCGACCCGAATACGGATCAGATTCTGACCCAAATGCGATATTCAGAATCCGAGGCAAAATTGCCTACGGATGTTCGTAATTACGGAGTCACCATCCGCCAGGCTTCCACCAGTCCCCTGGCCCTCTTCTCGATCTACTCGCCCTCGGAAGAGTACGACCCTCTCTTCCTCTCCAACTACGCGTACATCAACGTCATGGATGCAATGTCGAGCATCGACGGCATCGGCCAGGTCAACATCTATGGCGCTGGCCAATACGCCATGCGGATCTGGGTCAGCCCCGACACCCTGGCCAACTTGGGAATTACAGTTCCAGAAATCGTCAACGCCATCGATACGCAGAACGCCGTCAATCCGGCCGGCCAAGTCGGCGCCGAACCGGTACCCGCCGGGCAACAGTTCACCTACACGGTTCGCGCCCAGGGTCGACTGAAATCCCTCGAAGAGTTTGAAAACATCATTGTTCGAGCCAGCGAGGATGGCTCCATTATCCGCGTCAAGGACGTCGCCCGGGTTGAACTGGGCGCCCAAACCTACAACCTCAAGGGTCGGCTCAACGGAAAGCCTGCTGCTGTAATTGCCATCTACCAGCGACCCGGATCCAATGCCTTGGCAACCATGAACGCTGCCGAGGAATTGATGGAGAAAGTCAAAGGTAAATTTCCCGAGGGCATGGAGTACACGACCTCCCTCGACACCACCCTGGCCGTTCGCGAGGGCGTGAAGGAAATCCTGATTACACTCTTTGAGGCCCTCGCTCTCGTCATCCTGGTTGTCTTCATTTTTCTCCAGAATGTTCGGGCCACTCTGATTCCCCTCCTGGCCGTTCCGGTTTCCCTGGTGGGCGCGTTCATGCTCTTTCCCTTGTTGGGATTTTCCATCAACACCCTTTCCCTATTCGGCCTCGTACTCGCCATTGGGATCGTCGTGGATGATGCCATCGTGGTGGTTGAAGCCGTCGAACGCAAAATCGAAGGGGGAATGACCGCCAAGGACGCAGCCGTCCAAGCGATGAAGGAGGTCACCTCCCCCATTGTCGCGACAACCCTTATCCTGATGGCGGTCTTCGTACCCACGGCATTCATCCCCGGCATCACCGGGCGCCTCTACCAACAGTTTGCGGTCACTATTGCGGTTTCCGTCCTTCTCTCGTCCATCAATGCGCTGACCTTGAGTCCTGCCCTCGCCGGACTCCTCCTGCGACCCAGAAAGGCCTCTCAAGGGCTACTGGCCCGGGCCTTTGCTGGCTTCAATCGCATCTTCGACCGACTGACCAACGGCTATCTGGTCTGGTGCAAGCATCTGATTCGAAAAGCCGGTTTCTCCATGCTCCTGCTGCTCGCCGTGGTGGTCGTGGTTGTCTTCGTAGGAGGTCGACTCCCCACCGGATTCCTGCCCCAAGAAGACCAGGGCTTCTTCTACTTAAACCTTCAATTGCCATCCGCCTCGTCACTGCAAAGAACCGCCGAAGCCTGTACCGAGATTGAGAAGATCCTGGACGAAACCGAAGGGATCCAGACCTACAACACCATCGTAGGCTTCAGCCTGCTCTCCGGCGTGCAAACCACTTACAACGGCTTCTTTTTCGTCACACTCAAACCCTGGGACGAGCGCGACCCTGATGGCCTCACGGCCGAATTCATCTCACACGAGTTGAACAAGCGGCTGGCCGCATTTCCGGGAGCCATAGCGTTCACTTTTCCGCCCCCCGCAATCCCCGGCGTCGGTAGCTCTGGGGGCATTACTTTCATGTTGGAAGACAGGGACAGCCGCGGAATTCCATTCCTGGCAGAACAAACGAAGCGCTTCATGGAGGCCAGCGAGGCCCGGCCCGAACTCGGGCGCGTCGCCACGACCGCGCAATTCGATGTCCCGCAGGTTTTTGCTGAAGTCAATCGCGAAATGGCCCTCAAGCAGGGGGTTTCCCTCAGCAGTGTCTACCAGACCATGCAGGCCTATATGGGCGGCATCTTCATCAACTACTTCAACCGCTTCGGACGCGTATGGCAGGTGTACATCCAGGCCGAGGGAACATCTCGTGAAGACGTCGAGCAACTCGGGCGGTTCTACGTCAAGAACGATACCGGCGGAATGGTCCCCATTTCAGCCATCGTCGAGAACAAAAAGATTTACGGACCCGAGTTCACCATGCGCTTCAACCAGCACAATACTGCGCAGTTGATGATCGTACCCGCTCCCGGCTATAGCGGAGGCCAGGCCATGGCTGCCGTCGAGGAAGTCTTCGATACAGTGATGCCCGAAGGCATGGGATACGACTATATGGGGATGGCCTTTCAGGCCAAGGAAGCCTCGGAGGGCGTCTCTCCCGCAGTAATATTCGGCTTTTCGCTCTTGATGGTGTTCTTGATCCTTGCCGCCCAGTACGAGAGTTGGGCTCTCCCCTTTGGCGTCCTCTTGACCACCCCCATTGCCGTCATGGGAGCATTCCTTGCGCTGATGAGCCGTTCTTTCAATAACGACCTCTACACCCAGATCGGACTCGTGATGCTGATCGGCTTGTCGGCAAAAAATGCGATTCTGATCGTTGAATTTGCCCGGGCGCGCGTCGCAGAGGGAGTCGGCATCGAGGAAGCTGCCCTGGATGCCGCGCGCTCACGTCTCAGGCCCATTCTCATGACGGCCCTCGCATTCATTCTCGGTGTGATGCCCTTGGTGACAGCCAGCGGTTCGGGAGCCGCTTCGCGCCAGATTCTCGGCACCGTGGTTCTTGGCGGTATGTTGGCCGCAACCTTTATCTCGATTTTCATGGTTCCGGCGACGTTCTCGGTGGTTGAAAGGGTCTCGCAATATCTGGCTGGGCGCAGACGCGACGACTCGTCCAGCGAGGATCGGCCGTGAGGGCACTCTCCTTCCTCTTCTGCGCAGTTCTCATTTTCCAGGCGGGTTGCGCCATCGGACCCAACTACAAGCGGCCTGAAATGGAAGTGCCCGAGACTTATCGTAACGTCCTCCCCGTGGAGGAAGCCGAGACCTTGGCCGACCTCCCGTGGTGGAAGGTCTTTCAGGACCCCACACTTGTAGGATTGATCGAGACGGCCCTGGAGAACAATCTCAACCTTGCCATCGCCGTTGCGCGCACCGAGCAAGCCTATCGCCAATCCACAGCCACCAATTCCGCATTCTATCCTCAAGCCGGCTATCAGGGCTCGGGAGGACGATCCGTTTCGCCAGTCCTCCGGGATCCCGGGAATACCCTGGAGTACACCAGCTATAGCGGCGCGCTCAACGTTGCCTGGGAAATTGATGTTTGGGGCCGGCTCCGCCGAGCCAGTGAAGCTGCCCGAGCCCAGTTGCTCGCTTCCGAGGATTTCCAGAGGGGAGTCTTGCTCTCCATCGTGGCCGATGTGGCGACCCTCTACTTCGCACTCCTTGAACTGGATGCGGCACATGAGATCGCCCAGGAGGCCGTCGAGGCCTTCACGGAGACCCTCGATCTCTTCACCCGGAAATTCGAGGGCGGGGTTGCCTCTAAACTCGAGGTCACCCGGGCGGCTGCCGCCAAGGCCCAGGCCACCGCGTTGATCCCCGCCATCTCAATCGATATCGCCTCGGCTGAAAACCGGCTCTCGACTCTATTGGGACAACCGCCCGGTGCGATCAAACGCGGAATGAGCTTAGTCGACCAGAAATTACCGAGCCTGCCCCCAGGGCTTCCCTCGGCCCTTCTCGAGCGGCGACCGGACATCCTCCAAGCCGAGCAAAATGTGGTCTCGTCCAACGCCCAGGTGGGCGTGAGCATGGGCAACTTTCTTCCCCGCATCGGTTTGGTCAGCGTCTGGGGCGGAACATCAGAAAGCCTTGCCGGGGCTACCAGTGGAAGCACCAGCCTTTGGAATGTCGCCGCTGAACTCTCGGGGCCGATCTTCAAAGGCGGGCTCCTCTACTCTGAATACAAGGCGCAGCAGGCCATTTGGCAGGAGACCAAGGCCAATTACGAACTCACCGCTCTGAACGCATTTGCCGAGGTCTCGAGCCTGCTCGTGGAGCGAACCCTGCGTATGGATCAACGCACCGCTCGCGAAGAAGAAGTTCACCAACTCTCAGAATCCGTCCGACTCTCTCTGCTCCGCTACGACCAGGGGCTCGCCAACTACTTCGAGGTACTCCAAGCCCAGCAGGATCTATTCCCCGCAAAATTTGACCTCTCGGAGACTCGGTTCCAGGAACGCTTGGCGGTGATCGACCTCTACCGCGCGCTCGGGGGAGGTTGGCAGTTGGATCTAGATTGGCTCCCCGAGGCGACCCCTGCCGACGCACCCGCTTCCACCTGGCCCGGTACTCCAACGACAGAGGCTCCTACAGAGGCTTCGACAAGGGCTCCGACAGAGGCCAAGCCGCAGACCACAGCGCTTAGCGCCTCGCCCTCTCCTTGAGTCAGGGCTCTTTGAGCGGCTTCCCAGCTCCCACTGGCCTGCCATGGCGACCCGCTGGGAAGCGCTTCTCCGAACCTCTCAGGATCCGAAGAGTGTCTTGCCAGATGGGCCTGGGGGGGCACACCCTCTGCGGGATCTCACGCTCCATCAATCGTGTTCAACGATTCCGACGACCACACAGGCACGACTGCACACCCTCGGTCTCTCGCGTTACTCGTTCCGAGGCTCCGAGACCAAGGCATCGATGGCCGCATCCTCCAGGGCGAGCACCTCGTGCAGGATTTCACGGGTGTGCTCGCCCACGCGAGGCGGCGCCAAGCGCAGGGTGGGCGGTGTCAATGCCAGCCCAAGGGGGCTTCGAACCGTGGGAACCGATACTCCATCGCTTCCTGCAATCGACTCTGCCAGTTCCCGAAAAACAGCCTGCTTTTCGTCAAATGCCTGACCGATATCATTGATTGGCCCGGCCGGTATGCCCCGGGCATTGAACGCTTCCAACCAGGTCGACATGCTCTTCTTCTTCATCGCCTCCGCCACCTGGGGCACCAGTTCCTCGCGGTGCCGAACCCGGGCGTCGTTCGTCGAGAAACGGGAATCCTTCGCCACGGCTTCGATTTCGGCAAGGGCACAAAAGCGTTCAAATTGGGCGTCGTTTCCCACCGCAAGAATCAGGTGCCCGTCGGCAACTTCGAATACCTGATAGGGAACAATATTCGGGTGCGCGTTGCCCAGACGCTCCGGGGGCTGCCCGGTAAACAAATAGTTCGCCGCCTGATTGGCCAGACTCGCCACGGTGACGTCGAAGAGGCTCATGTCGATGAACTGACCTTGACCCGTTCTTTCGGAATGGTTCAGGGCGGCCAGGATTGCGACTGCTGCATTCAACCCGGTCAGCACATCCGAGAGAGCGACCCCCACCTTCATGGGCATGCCCCCTGGATCCCCCGTGATGCTCATCAGACCGGCCATGCCCTGGATCATGAAGTCGTAGCCCGCCCGGGCGGATTCCGGGCCTTCCTGGCCAAAACCCGTAATCGAGCAGTAGACCAATGACGGATTTTCCTCGGCCAGTGTCTCGAAATCGAGACCATATTTCGCCAGCGCGCCGCTCTTGAAGTTCTCCACCACCACATGACTTTTGGCTGCGATTCGCCGCACCACGGCGGCAGCGGCTGGGTCGGCGATGTCCAGCGCCAGGGAGCGCTTGTTGCGGTTGACCGAGCAAAAATAGGCCGAGCGGCTCGGATCGTTCTCCAGATAAGGAGGTCCCCAACCCCGGGTGTCATCTCCGCGCCCGGGGCGCTCTACCTTGATGACGTCGGCGCCCAGGTCCGCCAGGCTCTGGGTCGCCCACGGACCGGCCAAAATCCGAGACAGATCCAGAACCCGAATATGAGACAAGGCGCCTGGGGTAGTCATCGAAAACGTCTCCTTTAAAAAAACGACGCTATAGCCATAGCGCCGGATTCCAAAAGCCGCTGCCTCCACGCCAAGCACTCACAGAGAAAGAGTTGGCTGGGCACTCGCCCCCGGGCCGAATCCCTGTAGACTCGGGTCTTCGCCGTCTCCCTCACCCATACCGAAGCGGTCCGGCATGCAGAGAGTTGTCATTGTAGGGGGCGGATTCGCGGGCCTCAGCGCGGCCCGGGGTCTGGCCCGGGAGCGCAACGTCGAGATCACACTGATCGATGAGCGCAACTACCATCTCTTCCAGCCCCTGCTCTACCAAGTGGCCATGGCTGTTCTCAGCCCTGCGGAAATCGCCGCTCCAATTCGCAGCCTTGTCTCTGGAAACCCTCGGACGTCGGTCTTGCGCCAGCGAGTGGTCGGCGTTGACCTCAAAGAACGCCGGGTACACAGCGAAAAGGATTCACACGAATACGACTACTTGATTCTCGCGTGCGGTGTTCGCCACACCTACTTCGGTAACGAGCAGTGGGAACCCCATGCACCCGGCCTCAAAACAGTCGAACAGGCCCTCGAAATTCGTCGACGCGTCTTGGATGCCTTTGAGGAGGCTGAAACCGAACACGATGCGGCTCGCCAACGAGCCCTCCTGACCTTTGTGGTGGTCGGGGGGGGGCCCACCGGGGTCGAACTGGCCGGGGCTCTGGGAGAGATCAGCCGCCACACCCTGGCGCGAGACTTCCGCCGGATCGATCCCATGCAGGCTCGGGTCATCCTCATCGAGGCCGCGCCGCGGATCCTCGCCAGTTTCTCCGAGCAGTCGTCCAGCCATGCCATGCGTGACCTCGAGAGCCTGGGTGTTCAAGTCTGGACGCAGAGTCATGTCAGACGAATCGATCTCAATGGTGTCGAGGTGGGCAACGAGCGAATCGAGGCCAAAACCGTCCTCTGGGCCGCCGGGGTCCGCGGACCCGACTTGAACCAGACATTGGGCATCGAACTCGATCACCAGGGCCGAGCCGTAGTCAATCCCGACCTCAGCCTACCGGACCATCCCGAGGTCTTCGTCGCCGGGGACCAATCTCATGTCACCGGCCCGGACGGAAATCCGCTGCCAGGCATCGCCCCCGTCGCCATGCAACAGGGGCACTACCTCGCCAAGCGTGTGCGCAAGGCCATCCGGGGCGCCCCCTGCCCCAACTTCGCCTACCGGGACAAGGGGCGAATGGCGACGATCGGCCGCAGTCGCGCAGTCGCGGAAATCGCATCGGTGCGATTCGCTGGCCGGCCGGCCTGGTGGGTCTGGCTCGTGGTCCATATCTACTACCTGATCGGCTTCAAAAATCGCCTCGTCGTTATCCTCCAATGGGCCGGGGCCTTCGTCCGCTTCAGCCGGGGCGCTCGCCTGATCGTCGACAAAGATTGGCAGTTCTATCCCATGGAAAACGTCGATGCGCCCGATCAAAACGCCAGAGATGCCTCCGATGAACAAAGCAAGCCGAGCGCGCCGAGGGAGGGCGGGAACCCGAGCCGCAATCCCTGATCCGCCTCCGCCTGGGAGAGCGCCGCAGGGGCTTCCCGGTCACCCGCTCCAATTCGGATCACGCCCATGCCCGTTGGGCTCAGTGCAAGTGCTCACCCACACCCGGAATCCGTTCGCCCTCACTCTGGGCTGGGGCATCGATCCCAAGCAGGTGCGCCACGGTGGGCGCCACGTCAATCGTGCGGATCTCGTCGCTTCGCGAGCCCGCAGACACGCCGCGGCCGATTGCGAAAAAAATCGCCCCCATATCGGGACGGCCCGGATCGTAGCCATGCATTCCGATCTGGGCCTCGGGATCCCATAACCCGCGCAGCAAGAAATAAGCCCGGTTCAAGCCCGGCTGCTGGTAGAACGTACGAGGCGGGTCGACCAGGACTACGAGATCGCCATTGCGTTGGGGATGACTCATGCGCAGTTCGCTCGGGAGATCGACGGCGCGGTACACCCGGAGGCCACTGTCCCCAGCAAGCAGTGTTTGAGCCCGGTCGAGATCGCTCGGATCTTGGAGAAATACATGCGCCACCGAGGAACCGAATTGGACGCGCGCTCGGATACCCTCGGGCTCGAGCACCTCTTCCAGGGACACGGATTCCGTAACGGCCACCATACCGTGATCGCTCACCACGACCACGGTCACATCATCCCAGGCGCCGCGGGCGTCGATCCCCGCAAAAAGGCGAGTCAGTTCCAGGTCCTGCCCTTTCAGCGCCTCGACCACTTCTGAAGATTCCGGACCAAAGCGGTGCCCGGGGTAGTCGGCCCCGTGCCACCAACTCATGATCAGGCCGGGCCGGCGGCCCGAGGGAAGATCCAGCCACGAGAGAATTTGATCGACCTTCTCGGCCTCGGGGAGATCTCCATCAAACGGACGCCTGGCATCGAATACGGCCTGGCCCCGCCACGGGGTCTGGCTCCCCACCCAGAAAAAGATCGCAGCAGGGACGCCCTGGCGCTCAGCAGCCGCCCAGAGCGGCTCGGCTTCCAGCCAGCTTTCGCCCTCCCCTTTTCCGTAATCGTAAAGCCCACGCTCGCGGTCCCAAAAACGGTTGTCCAGGATTCCATGCCGGTCGGGATAAGTACCCGTTGCCAGGGCAACATGATTGGGAAAAGTATTGGAGGGGAAGACCGGACGCATCCGAGCCACACGCATGCCCTCCTTCTCCATTCGTTCGAAGGCCGGGAGGCGCGTACGCTCGGGATAGTCGTGGCGTACCCCGTCCATGGACAGGAGAATCACCGTCGGTTTGGCGTCGCCCACTCCCGGTAGAGCCAGAGCGACCAACACAACCAGGTGAAAAATAACCCCGAAGCCCTGGCGCTCCATACGCTTCCTCATTCCTGGGACACATCCCCAACGGCACTGAGGCCAACCGGGGTCCCCCTCACGGCTCGGGAATTTCCGGCAGCGCCTTCAGCTGATCGAGTTCCTTGCGCAAACGTGCGGCCCAGTTATCGAAGAGTTGACGAAGCGCCGCGGAATTGGTCACCGGATTGCTGGCATAAAACCCACTCAGTCCGTTGCTGATCTCGTGCCTCTCACCCACGCTCACCAGAGCTTCCCCGGTCAACGAATCCTCGGCCTCCAGTAGCAGTGTCATCGCACCGGAAGAACTCGTGTAGACAGTCTCGTCCCCTGCTTGATCGCGAAGGGGGGGCGCGGTGATCGCCAGATTGACAATGTGTGCGGCGATGCGAAGAACATTGGCTCCAGGTTTTTCCACCACGCGGAAATCGTTGCTGCGCGCCAGTTCCTTCGCAAACGACTTGCCAAAATATTCCTTCATGTGCGCGGTGGCAGCGGAAGAAAGGGCGAAGTTATCGTCCATACCGTCGTCCACGCCGGGCATGGGATCACGCCGGGGCGGCCGCTTGTAGGAGATAGTGACCTCATCCAGAATCACAGCATCGTACCCCCCGAGCTTGGCCCCGGGCTTGACAAAGGTTGCCGCGAATGGCTCCCACTTGACCCGGTGCAAGCCCCCGGGTGTGACGGCATCCTTGCCTGTCGCGTAATAAACCTTACCTCCTCCAGCACCAGACCCTGAGGCACAGCTCATACCCAGCAGCATTACACTCACGGCAAAAAACTGTGGCAACGCGACGGTCAATCTCTTCATCGGACTCTCCTGAGGATTATTTCTATGAGAAAAGGAAGCCTACACGCCTTTCTCCGCAATATTCAAGTGGTCCCTCCCAGACAGAGAAATGGGCTCCGCCCCTGCTTTCGCCTTGGGGGCTCGCTGGCGTAGCCCGGGCCGGCACCATCGGACGTTTCGGCACCCTCCAATTCGACTAGAATCCCTGCTCAGCCCCAGGAAGTCCAGAGGTTCCTGGCCATTGATCTCGGCACATCCGCTGCAAAACCTCCAAAAGCCGCCGTTCTCGATGAACCCGGCGGACGCCAACCACACACCAGACGGGATATTCGAAAGATGAGTAATTTTCTGGAGCGGCGCGAACTGGGAAGAACCGGGATGTATTCCAGCCGGCTCGGAATCGGATCGAGTTTCGGGGCGTCAACCCGAGTCATCGAAGACGCTTTCCACCGGGGCATCAACTACCTGTACTGGGGAACAATTCGCCGTCCCGCATTTGGTCGAGCCATTCGCAACCTGGCCAAGACTCACCGGGATGAGTTGATTCTGACGGTCCAGTCCTACTCGCGGCTGCCTCGCCTCATCGCACCCTCGGTGGAATTGGCACTCAGACGCGCAGGCTTAGAATATTTCGACTTCCTCCTACTGGGGGCTCGAAATCAAATTCCATCCGACGACTACATCGAAGCCTTCGAGCGACTCCGGGATCAGGGGAAGATCCGCTTTCTGTCGCTAAGCAGCCACAATCGGCCGCTTCTACCCGAATTCCTGGAAGCCGACACTCAAGGGCTGAGTCCCTATGAGGTATTGATGCTGCGCTACAACGCGGTGCACCGTGGGGCAGAGTCAGAGGTATTCCCCTACGTCCCTGGGGAGGGAGGGCCGGGCATCATCGCCTATACGGCGACCCGTTGGGGTCACCTCCTCGACCCCGCCAAGATGCCTCCCGGTGAACATCCGGTAGCCGCCCGGGACTGTTATCGATTCGCTCTCTCCCACCCGGCGGTGGACATGGTCCTATGCGGGCCAGCCAATGCAGAGCAGATGAACGAGGCCCTTTCGGCCTTGGAAGCCGGGCCCCTAGCGGAAGACGAGCGCCAGCGACTCGAAAAGATCGGCGACTGGGTCTACAAAAACTTTCGCCCACTCCATGCCGACGCAGGAGAGAGCCAGAAAAGCCGATAAGGAAATCAGACCGGCCCGCTTTTCCGGCCCGCTAGCCTCAGCCGAACGGACCGCATGCATTCACTCTCGATTCCCTATGCTTCCCCAGTGCTGAACACATTTGTCTGCCTGAGTCTGGCCCTGCTCACTGCGTTATTCGAGCCAGCCGTCGCCCGAAGCGCCGAAGCTGTACCCGGGCTCAACGAGGTGCCACTCTCCAAACTCCTCGAGGTCATGATCGCCGACCGTAGCCTGCTCGCCTTCGATGCACGCGGGGGGGGACAAATCCGTGAACCCCTGAGACTGGACGAACGCGTCCTCTGGCATGGATCCAAAGGAGAGGTCGGAGCAGTACTCACCGATCAGCGGATCCTGGCCGTCGGAGTCGGTTCAGCCGCATGGAGGGTCGTCGAACTCGAGCTTGGCGAGGATGCTCCTCTCGAAGCAATGTTGGGGGATCGCGTGGTCCTTGTGGTCACAAAGCGACGTGCCATTGGCTTCGGGGGGCAGCCCATCCGGCTGTCCGAGCAGGCCCTGGGGGTTCAAGAATCGGTGCTGGCCCGGCGTATCGGCGAGAACGTAGGCGTCGTCATCACCGACCGCCGCGCACTGGGACTCTCGCCTTATCAGCCCGGGTTCGCCGGAATCAAACTCTGGATTCGCGAGAGCATCGAATCTGTGAGCGCCGCAGCCAACCTTGCCACGCTCCGCAGCAATCGACGAATCCTAATCTTTCGCTCTTCAACTCGGAGTTGGGAAGAACGACGACTCGACCTGCCCACAAAAGCTTCCGTGCCCAACAAGGGTCACTGAAAATTCTAGCCCCCACTCCGGGATCAATCGGGGAGCCTGGCGTTCACCCGGATCTCGACCACAGCGCCGGGCAGCGCAAGTTCCGTAGTCCCCACTGCGGTCCACGCCGGATACGGTTCCTCAATGAAGCGACCCCGGACCTCGGAAAAGACAGCCATATGCGCCCGCATTCCGATATGAAAAGTCGTCATTTCCGTCACGTCGGAAAATCCCGCACCGGCTTCCTTCAGAACTTCGCCGATGGCCTCGAATGCCAGGACAAATTGAGTCTCCGGATCCTCGGGCACCGAGCCATCCGGATTCATTCCAATCACCCCCGAGCAGCGAAGGTTCTGCCCGTCCACCACTCCGGGCGCGAAATGGAAATTATCGTAAAGCGGCTTCTGTGACGCGGGAACAATTCTGCGATTCATTTTTTCTTCCTATTCTCATGGACCTGGATTTCACTTGTGCTCCAAGAGTCCAACATAGCCTCCCTCGCTCCTTTTCGTTACCCAGGGAGGCGAATGGATTTTAATGCCTCCTCGTATTCGGTATTCGAAATTCGGCCCCAGGACCCGAGCGAGCAATTCAGTTTGCCAAGCGGCGTCCTCAATCTCTGGCTCGACCGATTCCTCTCCACGCCATCATACGCCGCGAAGCAGGCCGCTCTCTAAAGCGCCGCCACAGGACAACCGATCTCCCTGAAAAATTTTGCTTCCAAAGCCTGCGGTTCACCGATCTCCGCGACGATCCGGTCGGGCCGCACCAGCCAGCGTTCGCCCGGCCGGGCGCCCAACGCGCCAGCAACGACTCCACCTGGATCGGGGAGCCCGCCCTCACCGAACCGCAACCCAGGCCCTGGCCATGCCGCCGCTCCGTCGAGGTCATCCACTACGTCGAAGTCAACGGCGGTGTGCCGCAAATCGTCTATCCGGTCATGAAGCCGCTGACCATTCCAAAGCAGAGGGTTCGGGAGTCTCCGACCCACCCATGGGCGACTGAAATCGCCCAGGGTCTCGCTCCCTCCACAACGTGAATCAAGCATCCCGATCCCGCGACCGAAGCGTTCTTGTAGGACGGTGAAGCCCAAAAAACGGCGAGCAAGCTTATTGCGAAAGGGCCGGATGGCACGCGGGGCGGCCAGCATTCGTGTTGCCCGCGAGGTGTAACGGATCACCCTTTCCGCAAAAGGTCGCCGCTCCGTCGCGTATCCATCGAGTAGTTTTTCTGCGCCCCCAGCCCTTTTATCTGTAGCCAACCGCCAAGCAAGGTCGTGGGCATCCTGGATACCCGTATTCAGCCCCTGCCCGCCCACCGGGCTCTGGACATGGGCCGCATCCCCCAGCAAGAAAACTCGCTCGTGCCGGTATCGCTGGGCAAGTCCGTGACCCAGGCGGAAATGGGAATGCCATGCCAGATCCTGAATATCAAAGGCGAGGCCTGTTCGCTCAAAGACCAGCTTTGCCCAATCGGCAATGCCCAACTGTGCGCCCTTCTCAACATGGGCAATCAGCCGAAAAAGCCCCTCGGTGGGGGTGGGCGCGATCATGAGCGCACCCTGTTTCGTTGGGAACACATGACCTTCCCCCGTGCCCAAATCAACATCGGCGCGAGCATCGGCCAGTGCAAATTCGATCCCGTAGGGGCGGTAATCCATCTCGATGCCCGTGAGTTCTCGTGTCCGACTCTGACTCCCATCACAGCCCAGCAGCCAGTCTGCTTCCAACTCCTGGGTGGAGCCCGAAGCATCGGTCACCCGAGCGCTGACACCGTTTCCATGCTGAGAAAGTTCTCTCAGTTCGGTTCCCCACTCGACCCGAACACCCAGTGACTCAAGGTGCTCCACTAGACATCGCTCGGTCTCGCATTGAGGAATCGAAAACCAAAATGGATAGCGAGTGTCGTGCCAATTTCGCTTGAGCAGGTCGATGCGAACGGGTGGGCGCTTCGCATGGGTATGAACGTTCAACGCTACAAAGCGTTCTCCCGTATCGAGCACGCGGTCGACCATCCCCATGGACTCAAAGACTTCCATCGTTCGCGCGTGAAGAACCAGCGCTTTGGAAAGCCGAGACGGAGACGGTTTGGAGTCGATCACCCGCACCGAGAACCCATGCCGAATCAGTTCCGACCCGGCGGTGAGACCTGTTGGCCCCGCTCCCACGATGAGCACATCTGCCCCTGACTGGCTCAAATCCCTCTCCGCGTCACACGCTCAGAACCCCTGAGACCACTTGCTGTGTGAGCCTAACACTCACGAGCGGAAAGCCCGACTCGACTTCTTTTTTCAGAAACCGAAACCTCGAACGGGGATTTTGATCTTCCCATACTGCCTCCCCGGAGGATTCCGGGCTCGCCTCCCGAATCTCACTCGCGCGTCAATCGGATCGGAATTTCCTCGCCCGAAAGCTAAGCGTACAACTGAGTTCCTTTTAGGTTCAAATGCGTAGGATTGGCATACAGAGCTGAATTTGAAACATTTCATTTCCGAATCCATCGGCCGCAATAGAAGTTGGACCCCTCTTCCGAGGGCCGCCCCCCAACTGCTGGGTGCAGGCCGGATTCCACTTCTGGAACCGGGCAGGCCGGCGCTGCCGATTCGAACAGCGCCGGCCCCCCGAACTGTGTCAGTAGGCAGCAATCGTGGGAAAAACAGTCATTCCCGGGCGACGAATTTGGCGAACACTCAGATCGGTGATCGCGCTCGGAGTCAGCAGCACCGCCGTACCAAGGATCCTGGGGCCGGTGCGGCAGCGGGCGTGGCCAGCGAAATCCACCGAGGAGGAGAAATCCGAAGCCAGAGTAAACCGCATGCCATTGGCAGGAATAGCAAGCCAGACACTGCCCACATTCTCGCCATTTGCGTTGAACGCCGTGCAATGGACCCTCGCCGCTGCGTGGGCAAGATTGGTAAACGCCAGGATGGTATCGACAAGATCTCGGTCAGGACGATCGACCTCAGCCTTGAGATCTGCTTCATCCCGCACGATTTCCACCCCATCCATATCGGGCGGACTGACTGCTTGCGCCGAACCCATAGCCGGCAAAAGAAGTCCGAAAAGAACGAGCCACAATGCCTTCTTCCCAAACGAATTGTCTCTGGAACTTTTGGAGGTCATGAAAAATCCCTCTCCCTTCCGAAAACGAGCTTGATTGCCCTTTTCGTACCCCTCTCAACAGGACTAGCCGGAGAAGGTTCCGGAGAAAGATCGTTTTTTTTCGCCACGTCCTGGGAATTCAGTGACCCTGGAATACGTAAACGGGCCCCGTCGCGTGTTGCCCGAGAGATGACCCCCTTTGAGCCCGGAGCCAGCTACCCGTCAGACCAGCGACAGGACACGGCACGATTCCCGGACACAAGATCCTGGTAAGCTTGGANNNGTCTTCATCGACTGGAATCACTCGGCCCACGCCTGCCTCCTCGACCCCGTCAGCGACACCGCACTGATCTGAGATCAGAACCGGCACCCCGGCAGATATTGCCTCGGCCCCCGCATTGCCAAAATTCTCGGCCAGGGATGTCAGGGCCACAAGATCCGCAGAAGCGAGAACCTCAGCTCGCTTTTGGGCATCGACCAAGCCTAGGAAAATCACCCGACCCTCAATATTCAGGGATCGGGAAAGAGTCTTCAGCATGGCCATCTCGCCAAAATCCGGGCCTGCCAGGACAAGCACAGCTTCGCTTGCGCGGCCTGAAACCCGCGCAAAAGCCCTGACCAATATGTCGAGCGCCTTTCGCCTATCCAATCGACCAACGAAAGCAACGACGGGTATGCGTTCATCTATACCGAGTCCTCTTCTCGCCTCCGACCGCTCGGGAAGCGATCTGAACTCTTCCACGGCAACGGCATTGGGGATGCAGAATGACGGGACCGCCAATCCGAGAGATCGCGCATCCAGCCGCTCCAGTTCAGCCGTGAAATGAATCGCATCCGCCCTGTTCATCAGGTGGCGATTCACCAAATTGAAGAACAAGCGATACTTGAGGGTTCCGAGAGAAGAATCTCGGACCATCACCAAGCTTCCCCGAGGAGACATCACGTTGGGAACCGATGCTTGAAGGGCTCGCAGAAAGACAGGCAAGCCAAACAATTGCCAAAATGCGGCGACATGAACCACGTCGAATTCTCGGACGTTCTTTGCTGCCCGCAGCATGTCCCATCCGAAGCCAAAGCCGCCCAGCCTGTTCTTGAAATAGACAACTCGAACACCGCCTACATCGCATGGAACACCCAGGGGTCTTTTGACCTGGGAGCGTGAATCCTGGCTCGTAAAAACAGTGACCTCGTGCCCGAGCTTGACCAGTTCTCGGCACAGAATACTGATCGACCGAACCACGCCCCCATGATGAAAATCGGGCTCATAGTACGGAGTGACATGGAGAATTTTCACTCGCGACCCTCGCTCTGGCTCGGAGCAAGGCAGCGCTCATCAAAAAATGCGGCTCCGAGGCCTCTTGCACCTAGAATCAGTTCATCCACCTTCTTGAACCCGAGTGAAACTGTGATCCGCAGGCGAAGCGAGTGAAGTTCCTGATTCACGAAAATCGAACTCAGGAATTATCCCTGGAGGAATGCCACGGAACGCTCGATTTGACTGCCCGGAATTTCCCATTCGCTTCCCTCGGGATTGCATCTACAGGTACGAGTCGAATATTGATGCTTTCGCCCAGACGAGAGCGAATTTCTCTCGTCAGGGCCTTGTCACTCCCGGGCCCGTATTGACTTCCGGCCACGAAGAGCACGTCAATGGAATCGGGATTTTCTTGCCGGATCTGAGCCTCTATCAGGCCTCGCTGATCCTTGAAGATATGATCTAGGCGGCCGATTTTCCTGCCTTCGGGCGTGATCACAAAGTCGTCATTCCGGCCATCGACATCGAGGAAAACGTCTCCCGCGCGGCCACACGGACATGGCCGCTTCAGGCGCGTCCCACCGTCACCTATCCGATACCGCAGAAAGGGTGTCACGTTGTTGGCCAGTCCCGTCACCAGAAGTGGACCACGAACGTAGTCTTCTGTTTCTTCGACCACATCGACTTCAACAATGCAGAATTCCATATCAACATGAAGATTCTTCTCGGAACAAGCCGTCATTGAAACCGCAAACTCAGCAGTGCCATAGCGATCCCACACACAGGCCCCAAAGGCCTCCTCAATCACTTCCCTCTGATACGCCAGTAGCGACTCAGAGGAAGTAAAAACCGCTTTCAACTGCCCTTTTGGAAGAGGCCTGCCCAGTTCAATCATCATCTGGGCGGCCTGATACAAGGCCGAGGGGTAGCCGTCCACATAAGCCGCTTTCGTGGAGTGGATGGCATTCACATAGGCTTCTTGGTTTCGAATCGTCATGTGGTAGATCGAGAACAAAACCTGACGCTGAAAAAGATTACTCCGCCAGTATGGCGGCTTGATCTGTCGAACAGGAACGATCAACTGCCCATTGAAGGTCAAGTGGTGATCCTTAATACCGACTCCATGAGAAGATCGAAGGCGCCAGACCGTGGCATATTCGGCGGCGACAGTGCGTACCGTGGAATAGAGAGGGAGCGCTGTTCCCGTGGTGCCGCTGGTTTGCCCGCGCAAAATTTCCCGATTCGAGATGTCCCTCGCTACGAAATCTCCGGAGTTCTCGCGGTAGCTTTCCTTGTCGAGGACGGGTATCTGGGCAAGGGTTTCACGAATCGCTTCAAGGGGGTCCGAAGCGGTGGAAGCCGGCGGAAGGCCTTGATAATGCGGAACAAATTGCCGAGAGCGACGCACGAGTTCTTCGAGTTGAACCCATTGCTCCATGTGAAGCTCGTCCAGGGGCGAATCTACACTGGCTTGCAATTCGGCCAGACGACGGTGGAACATGGGCCGAAACCGAGTGTATGCCCGCTGGATCCCAGCCACGGTGCACGCCGCATTCTGACCGAAAATTGGCAGTTTTTCGTAGATTCTATTCATCCACCCACCCCGACGGATCGTTGGCCAAAGTGCTTGGCCAAAGTGCTTGGCTACAGTGCTTGGCTACAGTGCTTGGCCACAGTGCTTGGCTAAACAGTGCTCGCCCGCTGCCAACAGTCGAGCATCGCGCTTCCGAAACCTCTCTAAATCAAGCCTAAAGAAAAAATTCGACGACCGACAGCAGCCTAGCACTTCAGGTGATATTGCAGGGGGGATCAAGGACATTCCATCGGTCTCCGGATTCTGGGGATCATGGCCGCTCCCTGGGCACATGCACTGAAACCCCTGGCGGCATGGGTTTGGCGGACTCAGTTAGACAGCCCGAGCCTGGAAGATAGACTGTACCCGCATCCATCTACTCAACTGGAACTTCTTCA
>LWDU01033363.1_pt1 | contig 41800 bp, 22 predicted proteins | sample 727161 | NCBI WGS metagenome assembly LWDU01 (sample SAMN04566230, study PRJNA314399) | hydrothermal vent metagenome | isolation source: deep sea hydrothermal plume seawater | place: Mexico: Gulf of California, Guaymas Basin | collected 2004-07-11
CTTGCCAAGCACATGTTCTTCGGTGTAACGAGCAGATAGGTCGACCAATTCCATCCCGTCGTCGAAAAGCTCGTCGTCGACGGTCGCGTCACCAAGAGTGGACTGATCGCCCAGGCTATTGCCAGCAATAGCATCACCCATGGTGTGCCCGTCACCGAGGCTTAGCCCAGCGAGGTCTGCTTCCGCTTCACCGCCGTCAAGCGTTTTACCTTCGAGATCGTCTTCGTGGTCTGGCATGGTGGTTGACGTCCATTCACGCGGTGTGTTGTTAGAGAAATGCTTCCTTGGAGTTTATCATATCGTTAAACGAAGTGATAATGGAATCTCTACACTATATTACGCGCGAAGCGGTAACTTCGCCCGACACATTGTTAAAACTTATATTACGTCCGTAGGGGAAATGTCGAGTTAGTTCAGACCTAAAGATTTCAAGTTATCGCCCCAAGTTCTGTTTTACAGCTAGTGTTACTAGCGTACATCGAACATTGGGGTTAACCAAGTGAAACTGTGTTTACGGCAGGGAATAACGCAACTGACGAAATGGTCAGTAATTTTGTGATCAAGTCACAATAACGGTATTCTCGTTTGATTCGACGTATTTCCGCAACCGGAATGCATCGGTGTTTACTAATGCGAAGGCTTGCAACCCTACCACTTCATTTGAGTCAGCGCTAACCCAGTGCACGATTTTTTCGTGTTGGGTTGCATGTTTCCAGGCGTCATTCTAGGCGATGATATCCGTGATCGGATGACCAAAGTCAATTTCTAGTCGCTTTCTGCCAGGGACCGTGAGACGCCTTGGGTCGAGGCCAAGTTGTTGCATGACAGTCGCATGAATGTCGGTGACGTAATGCCGATTTTCAACGGCGTGAAAGCCAAGTTCGTCGGTAGCACCGTGGATTGTACCGCCCTTAATTCCGCCACCAGCCATCCAAACGGAAAATCCAAAGTTGTGGTGACCGCGCCCGTTAGAACCCTGACCGCCTGGAGTCCGACCGAATTCCGATCCCCAAACCACCAATGTTTCGTCGAGGAGACCTCGCTGTTTGAGATCTTTAAGGAGACCTGCGATGGGCTGGTCTATCTGTCGGCAGTTGTTGGAATGATTTGTTTGTAAGTTGCTATGGGCATCCCAAGCCCCGGCACCGCCACCACCGTGGTAAATTTGAACAAATCGTACGCCCCGTTCTACCAGTCGTCGCGCGGTAAGGCAGAGCTGTCCAAACGACTGTGTCGGACCACCGGTGGTCCCGTAAAGTTGGTGGGTTGCCGCCGTCTCTTTCGCCGAATTAACGACATCTGGAACAGCCGTTTGCATGCGAAATGCTAGTTCGTACGACTTGATGCGAGCCGCCAATGCCGCATCGTCTGGATACTCGTTCGCTGTCAATCGATTGAGCCGACCGAGCAATCCTTGCGCTTTCAAACGTTCGGCCGAGCCAGCACCTTCGACGGGAATGGCAAATGGTAGTGGATTTTTCGGATCGACAGTCAAGGTAACTCCGTCGTGTTGCGGGCCGAGATAGTCGGCGCCTTCCGTCGCCTTTCCGCCGCAGCAATCGCCGATCTTGTTACCCATGACGATGAACTGCGGGAGGTTGTCGTTGAGTGAACCGAGCCCATAATGGACCCATGCTCCGATTGTGGGAAAGAAGCCGTCAAAGCGGTTTCGCCCCGTATGAAACTGAAGTTGAGCATCATGATTGCTCGCCGTCGTCCACATCGAGCGTACAATTGCCATGTCATCGACACACTCGGATAGATGTGGCAACCAGTCGCTGACTTCGATACCACTTTCACCGTGTTTTCGATAACCGACCTGTAGCGGATACAGTTTGTCGTAGATCTTTCCGTTGGCGTCGCCTTTCACTAACTCGATTCTGTTTTTAATGTAGGGCGATTCCAATACGTTGGCGTACGGTGTATCCGGAATTGTCTTGCCGCCATATTTTGTCAATGCGGGTTTTGGGTCGAACGTTTCGACCTGACTAACGCCTCCCGCCATGAACAACCAGATAACGCTTTTCGCCTTAGGAGCAAAGTGAGTGAGGCCGTCTGGAGGAGTCCAACCGGAATTGGCACCCAAGCCATCCTGCTGGAGCATCGATCCCAAAGCCAGCGAGGCAAATCCGGTACCCATATCCGAGAGGAATCCTCGTCGCGGTCGCATTTCGTTTTCCATGGGTCCTCGTTATCGAATAGTGATAAAGTCGTTGTGGTTTAACAGCACTAGCGCGAGCTGACGTTTTGCCTCAACGCTATTATCGAGTTCCGTGAGAAATTCAAGACACTCGGAAAGTTCTTTCGGATGGGGAGTACGGCCGAGCACGTGTTCAAATGAAATGTTGACAAACTCGCTACCGTTAAGTGCGGCGTGAGAGTCGGCGATATTTTTCGCCTGTCCGGCGGTAACCTGACTGTTGAACATGGCAAGCGCCTGTTGTGGAGCAACAGTTGATTTTCGCTGGTAACATTCATTGACCTTCGCGCCATCGAACAAACTTAGAAACGTCATCTGTCGTTCCTTGTCTTGGCGAAAGTACAAACTGCGGCGGAACGTTGTTTGTCCTTGTGTATGCTCGATCGGCGGTCCGCCTCTCGTAAGGTCAAGGCTGCCGCCGAGCGACAATACACTATCTCGTACGACTTCGGCTTCCATCCTGCGAGTATTCATGCGCCACAGCGTGTGGTTGTCGGGATCGGCCTTACGCGTCTCGGCGGAGGCGTTGCTCGACGAGGAACTAAGTCGATAAACACCTGCCATCACGATTCGCTTGTTAAGTTTCCGCAGGCTCCAGTCGTCTTGCATAAACTGGACTGCCAGATAGTCGAGTAGTGCCGCGTGACGAGGTTTTTCAGATCGCAGCCCGAAATCAAAAATGCGTTCTAGCAGAGGTTCGTCAAAGTGCCGCATCCAGACGTGATTGACGAGAACTCGTGCCGTCAACGGGTTGTTGCGATCGGTGATCCACTGCGCGAAGCTGAGACGGCGGCCTGAACTGGTTTTTGGATACTGCGGTCCGAGAGAGGCATACTGGTTTGAGCCGTTGTCGAGTTGCCCTTTGGCGGCTACCAATTTCTTCTGGAGATCAGCCAGCTGTTTTTCCGCCGCCTGCAATTCGGCGGTCGTCTTTGAATGAGCGGCCTTTGTCGCGGTTTCCTGTTTCTGTCGAGCCTGCTCGATCTTCAGCTGAGCTTGCGCGAGTTGCTCTGAAAGCTGATCGACGGTGTGTTGACGACTGGCACGTCCAGCGGCCGCGGATAATGTGTCGGCGTTGCCTTCGGCCAGCCCGAACTTCACGGTCTCTGCCGCGATACGTGCTTGGAGCGCGGCTGCTGCGGATTGCGTGACACGGTGATGCACAACAGCGATTTGCTCTGCGGCTTCGGAGACCTTTAAAGCCAGCTGCAGATCTTTTTTCGTGGGTAACTTCGGCGGCGCTGCCGATCCTCCCGCCGCAGGTTCAAGCTGCGTAGCCGGTGGCAGTGTCGTCACGTCAAGCTGATCGAATTCGGCGGTTGCCGAGAAAGCCCAAACCGATATCCGTCCGGCTTTTCGTCCCGGTAAGTTGTAAGCCACTTTCAATTCGCCATCGATCAGCACATTTAACAACTCGTCCTTCACGACCAGCTCAAGCACGTAATCCTGCCCGACCTTGACCAGGTGGGGGGACATTCCGCCAGCCGGGTATTGCCAGCGGCCGTCGCTTCCTTGGTTGGTGAACTGTACCTTTGGCCCAGAAACAGAAAGATAAACGGCGTTCATCGCCTGCCCATCGACGTCGAAGCCAAGGCCGACGGACTTGTACGTCTCGCCGCCCGTGATTCGCAGCCGCAGCTTCGCCCGAAAATCGCGAGGATGATTAATCGACGAAACCAGACGGTGCTGCTTTGTCGCCCCGATTGACTGGACGACTCGGCCATTGTTCACCGACCACGTTCCACTTTCGACTTTCCATTGATCAAGATTCAATTTTGAGAAATCATCGCTCAGCACGGGAGTGCCTGAATCGGTGGGCGTTGCTGGGGTTGTCGTTTCTGGAGAGTCATCGACCCCAGGCTTTGGTTCCTGGAACTCAGCGAGCTTCTTGCGGGAGGCAGCAATCGCCATCCTCGCTTTGTTGAGTCCGGTTTGAGCGGCCGCGATTGCCACTCGTGCGGCCTCCATCGCCGCCTCGAGATTTTCTCTTCGTAATCCCGGATACCAAACGGTGACCGGGAGTGAGACAGGTTCGACCGACAGCTCGCCAAGTATCTTCGGCAGTCCGGGATGCAGCGGATCTTCACTTGGACGATCCTCATTACCTTGCTGAAACGTAAACGTCTTTCGATCCAGATGAGCATCGTAGGCGCGAACTAGCTTTCCGTTCACCGCGCCGGGGGACGGCGTGTGCAGTGGATCGTCGCGCAGGTCATGTGTCTCAAAAATCGCGCGCATGCGATAATAGCCTTGCTGCTCGAACGGGTCGTACTTGTGATCGTGACAGCGGGCACAGTTAACTGTGAGTCCGAGAAATGCCTTGGAGGAATGCTCAACGATATTATCGAGCCAGACGTTGCGATTGAACTTGTACCAGTTGCGCGCCAGAAATCCCGTCGCCCGCAGGGTCGATTGACTCTCGGGTGAGGCCTCATCCGCCGCGAGCATCTCCACAATCATTTGGTCGTAGCCGGTGTCCGCGTTTAGCGATTCAACAATCCAGTCCCGCCAACGCCAGATATGTTCGCGGCCGTCACGAATTTCCTTGCCGTAGCCTGATGGATCGCTGTAACGCCAGATATCCATAAAGTGCCGAGCCCACCGTTCTCCGTATTGTGGACTCTGCAGCAGGCGGTCGACCGTATTTTCAAACGCCGTTTCCGAGTCGTCCTCTAGAAACGCGCGCCGTTCGGCGAGAGTCGGTGGGAGGCCGGTCAGTGCGAGCGAAACCCGCCGTAGGAGTGTCGAACGAGACGTTTCCCCGACCGCGATGACTCCGATACGTTGATGTTCGGCGGCAAGGAAACGGTCGATGTCGCTGCGAAGCCACGGTGCGGTAACCTGCGGCACTTCTGCTTTGACTGGTGAAACAAAGGACCAATGTCGCGAGGGATCTTCGGGGATTGCCTCAGCGGGAGCGTCAGCTCCGGCGGTGATCCAAGCGGTTAGCGTTGCGACCTCTGCCCCAGTGAGTCGCGCGCCGTCCTCGGCTGGTGGCATCCGGTTGTCGTCGTCCGCAGTGACGCGTTTTAGAACGAGACTCATGTTGGCCGAGCGGGCGACGTAGCCAGGGCCGTTGTCACCACCCTGGCGAATAAGACTGGCCGCATCCAACCGTAGTCCGCCTTCCTGTTTGCGTGAACTATGGCACGAAAAACACTTGTCTCGTAGTAGTGGTTTGATTTCCTTCAAGTAGTTTACGTTGGCTCTGACTGGCTCTATCGTCTTGGATTCGCCTTGCGCTTTAACCGTTTGTGCTGTGAATCCGAACGAAAGAATAAACAGCAGTATGCTGCGGCGGAGAGGTATTTGTCGAATAATCATTTCACCCCAAGTTCGCCCGGCTCCCGGAGACGTTCATCTTTGATGTAGGTAGTTGCGACCGCCATGACCCCAATATATTGGTATTTGGCAATATATTCAAGGAGATGACGGAAGTGTCTTTATACGTAAAATAAGATGTTAAAGCTCTCAGTGGATTACAGCGCTAACTGGGGATAGCACGCTGCCGGCGCCTGCGTGCTTGGCCATTCTACCCTGCAGGAATGGTCAGCGTTTAATTTGCTGTAGTAACTCCGGATCGTTGTTTGCGTTTTTTTCGAATTCGAATGGTGGCTTCGTCAGATCCATCGTGATCTGTGCCGAGCCACTTGTCCCAAGGCGCGTCGGTAGTACCGTAGTTACATTCGAAAAAACGGTGGTGGAGCTGGTGATGAAAATCCGCGGCATCGACGACGGCTGTTTCACCCATCTTTAATTTCTCAAACCCCGCATGTGAGAACGCGGGTCCCAGGCAGCGGCCGTAAAGGTGTAGCAACACAATGACGGGCTGGGAAGGTATTACGAAATGCACCAACACCGAGGAAATGTAGAGGATGTGTTCGATCGGATGCATCGACATCCCTGACCAAGGGCCAATATGGATGTTTCGATGGTGCAGACGATGCACGGGGCGATACAGCGGCGGCCAGTGAAGTAAGCGGTGGATGAAGTAGAAGTGAGAAGATGTAAGTAGCGGCGTTGCCAGCAACCAGGTCAGAAATACAAACGGATATTGTTCCACAGAAAGGGTGGGAATTACCCCGTTGGCTACGCCCCAGAAATAGAGCACTTCATAGATCGACCAGATCGTTGTACCGCTGACCAGAGACCAAAATAGGTTATCCCAGACCTGGTTTCGAAAAGCGAACTTTCGGCTCTTCCCTTGTTTCTCGCGAGAATCATACTTCAACCGACTTCCCTGCAATCGAAAGGTAAAGAGATAGAGATGGAGTCCACCGGCTATGACAAGCATGAACAGGTAGTTGCGCAGAAAGACGGAGCCTACCCATCCCAGCGACAAAGTTTGCATTGCGGTCTCTTCTGGTATGAAGTACCAAGATACCCAAAACGCCATTGCGAGAAAGAGGACGTTGCGGGAAATCGAGGCCCACCTTTTCGTGAGCGATAATATCGCCTTTAGAGGTTTGGGTGGCCAATCAAACAGGGGCGAGAAAATTACGGGCGTCGTGTGGTTCCAGGTTGACTGTTTCATTATTGTGGTGGGGGCCAACTGCTGAAAAACTTCTGCATAAAATTTAGTCTGGTAGGATTAGCCTGAAAGGAGGTGTTCTATTAGAGTTGCTTGTGCTGGGGAAAAATGACCTGTTTTAGCAAATAGTGACGCGTCCATCGTCGCCGAGGACGAACAGGATAATCACTTGTATACACCATATCTAATAAGGATTTGATGACAACAAATCTTCCTAAAGGCTATTTCGATTGAGCTAATTGTATCACAATTGGGCCGCGCGTTAGTGTCTCCAAACGACGTTCTTGTTGGCGCATTATTTACTAGAGCAGCCTGCTCTGAAACTTCAGTTGCAGAAGATGACGACGGAACTAATCCAACTCACACACAACACGAAAACCGCAGCAGTAGTTGCCAGTCACCTCAGCCCAATTGCGGAAAGCGGAAGGAAACTTGTGGTGACAGAACACAGACCCCACACCCAGCAACGTGCCTGGCGTAGCGTTGGGTGAGTTGATGCCACGCCTAGTCGGCATGATGGACAAACTTGCCATACTGCGGAGTGTGAATCATGGGTCACTAGCTTGCATTCGTCGCTCGGCACCGCATTTGTAAATGTCCCATTTATCGCTTTGCGTGTGATAGTCTGAACGTGCATCATCATCATGCTATACCGCCGGTGGAAAATGGTCAGTGATACTACGGTTGTATTTGTTGCGAACCTATGTCTAGGGTTACGATCTTTTACGAGTAATCCGCTGAAGAGATCGTATTTTCCGTTTGATTACAGATATGATAAACTGCAGTAAACATTTGTCTAACAACAGCCCGTGTCAATAGACTGCATTCCATGCCCGACCACGAAGATAGCCTTGGAGGTGAAACGCTTGACGGCGGTGAAGCGGAAGCGGACCTTTCTGCGTTAAGCCTCAGCGACGAACACACCTTGGGCGATACCGCCGCCAATAGTCTTGGCGACCAGCATACCCTGGGCGATGCTAAGGTGGCAGACGAACTGTTTGACGATGGAATGAAGTTAGAGGACCTCTCGGAACGCTACAACGAAGAAGGCGTGCTGGGCAAAGGTGGTTTTGGTGAGGTCATCCTCGCTACCGATACACGCCTTGGACGCAAGGTGGCGATTAAACGTATTCAAGGTAAAGCAGCACGGAGTAAAACCGCGGTTCAGCGGTTCTTAACAGAAGCACAGTCGATTGCTGGTTTGAATCACAATAATATCGTCCAAATCTATGACTATGGCCGCGCCATCGATGGCCCCTTTCTGATCATGGAATGTGTTCAAGGAGGTAGCCTGCTGGACCAATGCAGAAAAGGTCCTATCGAACTGGACGAAGCAGTAAAAATATTCAGCCAAGTATGTGATGGACTGGCCAAAGCACACGCGGCCAACATCATTCACCGCGATATTAAACCAGCCAATATCTTAATGACCGAAGACGGCGTACCGAAATTGACGGATTTCGGCTTAGCCAAGGATGACACTGCTGATACAGGGATGACAATGGAGGGAGCTGTGATCGGTACGCTGGACTTCATGCCTCCAGAACAGCGTCAGGGAGCAGAGCTTACCGATCACCGCAGTGACCTCTGGAGCTTGGCAGCGACGTTCTATCAGATGCTCACCGGTAAGAGTCCCAAGGTGATCAACATCACGTCATTGCCCCCCAAACTTCAGGCCGTAGTCGCCAAGGCCTTAGAGGAACGAAAGGAAGATCGCTTCCAGTCCGCTCACGAGATGCGTGAAGAGATGTTGCAAGCCTACTCGGGCAAGATGGATACATCTCGCGCCCTCGGTGAAGGCGAATGTCCGCAGTGTGCAACACCCAATCCTCCTTTGGGCAAGTTTTGTGTTGAGTGCAGTGCGATTCTTCAAGTTAAGTGCATGAAATGCGAAATCGAAATTCAAATTTGGAATAAAGCATGTGGTGCATGCGGTGCGCAACAACAGCCTTTGGTAGAAGATCGGCTTAAGCAGTTGCAAAAACACCATGATGATGCGGAACAGTTTTTACAGGAGCTTAAGTTCGGTGAGGCGGATACAGCAGCGAATGTAATAGCAGCAGTGAAGGATTCGCGTCTCCAGAAATTTCAGGTTTGGCATGAAGAATTTAGTCAGCGACTAGTGGACACTCAAAAGACTGAATATGAACATTTAGAAGGATTACTTGAAGAGGCGAAGACACATGAAGAGAAATATGACTATGAGGCCTCGCGTCGTTCATTAAATAAAGTCGACAAACGACTGGGGGAACACGAACTGGAAAACCTGGGTAGTGCGAAAACCATCGGCAAAAGAATAACGGGGATTCTCAGGAGAATCAAGAAGATTTCAACGGCTAACGAAACAGTAAAACTAACTGCTGTATCGTTGCTAGAGGGATTTGAGTTTGATAAGGCGATTGCAGCATCCAATGGAATTGAAACCGATGATCATCATCATCACCTAAAGGAATATGATGACTGGTTCAACGAGTTTCGTGATGAGGTTCGAGACAAAAGCAATGCCGCGTACAAGCAACTCGAGGAACAATTATCTCAGGCCCGAGAGCATGAAGAAGATTTTGACTATGAGGCGGCCCGTGGTGCACTAAATAAAGTCGACAAACGACTGAAGGATCACGAACTGGAAAACTTGGGTAGCGCGAAAACTATCGGCAAAAGAATCACGGGTGTCCTCAGGAGAGTTAAAAAACTTTCAACCGCTAACGAAACCGTCAGGGAACAAGCGGTGTCGTTCTTCGAAAAACTTGAGTTTGATAAGGCGCTGGAAGCATCGAATGGAATTGAAACCGATGATCACCCCCACCTAGAAGAATATACAGCGTGGTTCAACGAGTTTCGTGATGAGGTTCGAGACAAACACTATGCCGCATACAAGCAACTCGAGGATCAATTAACTCAGGCCCTTGGGCATGAAGAGAAATTTGACTACGAGGCTGGCTTGGAGAGCCTTACTCATGTAGACAGTCGGCTTTTCGAAACTCGGATAGAATTCTTCGTAGACGCAGCCATTGATATATCCTCAAGGCTTACCGGAAAAAAAATGCGAGTAGATGAGCTCGAAGAGATAATTCGCGCCCGATTTTCCGCCCAACAATTGATCGGGTTATTGCCTTTAGTCTGCGAGCTAGATGGATTAAAGCCTGCTAGCCCGAGAATAGAGAAGCTTAAGTTGCAAATGGAAAAGCGCGAGGCTGAATTAATAAAAGTCCGTGATAGCGTTTGTGAAAAAGCCTCTCTGTTAATTGGCGAGCAGAAATACTCGGAAGCTTTGAACATTCTCAACAAGGTTTCCGAGGAAGTTCGGAATAAAAAGTTCGAGGAGGTAAAGAAGAAATCAAACGATTTGTTTACCGAACTATTTGCATTAAGGGACAAGATCGCAGCAGCGGTGGACGGGAATCAGCTTAATCCCGGGCTGTTGCGGAATCTTGAGCGGTGTCTTGAGTTAAAATCTGATCAAGACGACTTAGTCAAATTGAAACAGGATTTGGTTTTTCGTGATATTAAGATTAATGAGCGGAACCAGCAAATTATCAAGAAAATCGAACATTTGATCCAACATGCTCAGTTCGCCGAGGCTATCCAACTAATAACAAAGATCGCTCCGGGGGCTCAGTCGGTCACCATAATGGAACTTGGTCACAAAGCGTCGAGCTTTTCAATAAAGCGCCAAAAAGCAATTCTTTCCGGAACGAACGCATTAGATGACGAGAACTTCGAATTAGCAATTGCGGTATTTAATAGCTATATAATAGAAATTGAGTGTGCGGGTATTCAGGACCAAGAACTTCGGCAAATGATAAGAGAAGCCAAGTCGGAGAAAACCGCGGCGGATACGCTTGCAATGCTAAAACACGCGGGTAAGTTTTTTGCTATTTGCGGCGGACTTGCAGTCTTAGCGGTAATTCTCTATGTAATTTGGAATGCTGGTTTTAGTTTTTGGACATCGGCGATATGGATCACTGTTTGCTGGACTGGCGGCGCAATTGTAGCCCATTTCTATACGCCCAATCGGTTTCTGATCCTATTACGCCTGTTAGGTGTTGCGACATCATTTTTCATCATATGTCAAACTTTAGAAGCTGGAGACGATTTCGGAGGACGCTTATTTTTAATAGCTGTCTTCTTCATCAGTTGGATGATGTTCATTAGTCCAGACGTTGAGAAACAAGCCAGGCTTTCGGAGAAATGGTTGGGGATTGTTAGCACCTTGCTTTTTGCTTGGCTTTGCTATTTAACTTGGTCTGCTGGTACGAATCCTTTGTGGGGAGAAATGGTATCAACGCTCCTCTTTTTGTTCGGCGGTTTGGTATGTCTTGGGTCAGCTTCAGGCCAAGAAACATAGGCGTCCGCAGGCGCGCTATACCCTGAATACGGAAGCACATTAAGGACTGACTTGGCGAAACAGTGTCTTGAATGTGGGGCAGTTTGGCGATTTTAACTGCTTGTTCACTTTGGGCAGCGTTACCACACCTGACGGCGAGCAACAGCAGGAGTCGGAGTATTACCTTCATCGAAACTGTTTCTTGTAGCAGGTTCTATATTTGACGATCCGCCAGATTGTGTGTGTTAGTTTGTATTCGGTGGAGGGTTCGAAGCCTTTAACGTAGACGATTTCAGCCGCAATAGGTAACCGAGTGTCGCTGCTACCTGCTCCCTCTTGTTTTGCGCCACGTAGTACGCTAGTATTCAGCAGAGCACCCCCACAAGGGGATCATCAGGCGAAAGGTTGACTAGTGATCATATTGAGCGTGTGGCTGGAGTGGTTGGATGTTATTTTCGATTTGGTTAAGTGGATCATTAAGAAGTTGACAAATAAGACTAATCGCCATGACTAACAAACCGCGGATCGACTACTGTATCGCCGTCCGTCTAACTTCCTTTCCACGTTAGAATTACTTGATGTGGTCCTCGTGTTTTTCCGTCCAGGACGACGTCGGCCGAGAACTTGAATTGTCCCCTTGGTAGATGTACCCGCGTGAAATGACTTCCGGATTTGCTAGCGGGGATGTCGAGGTGGGTTTTCGCAGAGCCAGCGGTGACCGTTGCCTTGCCAGTCGGATGGTCTGCATTGAAAATCAGTTCGACGTCGTAGATGCCCGCTTCGCGCGATTCCAGCAGCCAAAAGCCGTTGGAGTCAGGTGCCCAGGGCGTTCCCGAAGCATGTCGCCAGTCCTGACGCGTCAGGACGGAGCGTTTTTCGTGTAGCGTTCCGACGACGATGCGCGGCGGAGCGTAGTTATCCGGCCGCGTCGAACTGACATCGGCGAACCAATCTTCATAACTTTGTTTCAGACGATTGAAGACATCGGGATGTTTTGCCGAAACGTCGTTCTGTTGCCGAGGGTCTTTACTCAAGTTATAAAGCTGAAATTGTGGCGGACCCGCAAAACTTTCTTTGCCGAACCCGCTTGGATGGACCAGCTTCCACGGTTGTTCGTGTAGCGAAAAGTGGTGGTACTTTTGGGGCACGTTTCCTCGGTGGGTTTGCAGGACAATCTGCCGTGTTGGCCAGTCGGCGTTGTCAACAGTTAATAGCGGCAAAAAACTTCTGCCGTCAATTTTGCGTTCCGCCGGTGCCTGTACGTCACATGCGTCGAGGATCGTTGGCAACACATCGATATGGGCGCAGAGGGCATCGGACGTCGTAAGGGGGTCCACTTTCGCCGGCCAGTGAAACAACAGGGGCGAGCGGATACCACCGTCATCGACATGCGTCTTCATGCCCCGCATATTACCCACATAGCGCATCGAGTTTGGCCCGTTATCATTTAGATAGACCACGATCGTATTTTCACGAACTCCAAGTACGTCGAGTTTCCTGAACAGTCGCCCGACATTTTCGTCGATGTTGGTAATCATAGCGGCAATCCGCGCGAGCTTATCCGTTTCAGTTTTTAATCGTTGCGGCGGGATATTTTTGTTTATGAGGATCGGTCTGAAATCAACCTTGAGATACTCTTGGTACAATTGCTCAGGGACATCATGGAAAGGACCGTGGGGCGCGTTGGTGGCAATGTACGTGAAGAAGTTTTTATTTCGAGCGACCGACGAGTCGATGAATTTCATCGCGGCATCGAAATAAATGTCCGTGCAGTAGCCCTTCATGGGCGTTTCAACACCATTCCTGAAAAGCGTCGGGTCGGTGTACTTGCCCTCTCCCCCGATGGGATCGGAAGGTTGTCCAATGCCGCCACCACGATGCACCAGACAATCCTGAAAGCCCTGGTCCATTGGACGCAACGGGTAATTGTCACCTAAGTGCCACTTGCCATAGATGCCGGTACGATATCCGGCATCGCGAAGAAGTTCAGCGATTGTGATTTCGTCGGTATCCATCATAGCCCTGCCGACATACGTATCAACGCACCGCGTGCGGTAGTTGTAGCGGCCCGTCATAAGACTAGCGCGCGTTGGTGCGCAAACGGGACTGACATAGAACCTGCTTAGCATTGCGCTCCGCTGGAACATTGCGTCAAGTTGAGGTGTTCGGATTACCTTGTTACCAAGGAAGCCGTAGTCTCCGCCACCCTGATCGTCACTCATGATGACTATTACATTGGGACGCGCCGCCCGTACGTTGGGCATAAATCCAGCGCCGCAAAATGCCAAGAGGAGGAAGGCGAGTGTTAAATAGTTGAAGCGTTGATGTAGCATGTCGTATTAGAGATTCGGATTTAGAGGGGTGTGGATTTGTGAGGACGGTGAACGACTATTACTGTTCGGACGTATTTTAGCACGATGCGTATTGGAAACAATCACGGGGGCGTAGGTCTGTGATTATCGCTAAAGGCAAAAACACCGCGATTGCCGACGGCGGTCACGAAATTACGGACACATGGTCGGGTTTTCCTGATTGCCTCACTTCAACTCTTTATTTCACCTCCGTTACCTTGGCAGTTTTTGCATTTACCTGAAACGCCAACTGCTCTGCTAGCCAGTCTAGAAACTGACGTTGCAGATCCGATTATCGTATCAACAATACGACTCAGAGTGACCTCGCCGAGTTTCTTGCAGCTGTACAGCAAGGCAACGAAAATGCCGACAGGAAGAGTGCAGTCACTCAGCAGTTGAATCATGTGATTTGTGGTTCTCCGGCGCCTTGAAATCGTAGTAAGTGGTGGCGGAATAAAAAAATGGTATTATCCGTTGTAATTGAAATTGAACCCTGTCATGATCAATAAAGAAGCTTTTGAGACAGATATAATAATGAGGTCTTTTTATGTCGACAATTCAGTTTGTGTGCCCTAATTGTTCCAATTCGATAGAACTTCCCAGCGAATTGGAAGGACGGCAAGGGGTTTGCCCTTCCTGTAAAACATCTAGTGTTGTTACAGCAGTCGCTGCTATCCCCCCACAACAGCAACCGGTCCCACAACAGCAACCGGTCCCACAACAGCAACCGGTCCCACAACAGCAACCGCTCCCACAACAGCAACCGCTCCCACAACAGCAACCGCTCCCACAACAGCAACCGCTCCCACAACAGCAACCGCCCCTACAACAGCAACCGCTCCCTCAGCCACAGGCCCCGATCCAGCAGCCGGTGCAATATCAACAGTCGGCGCAATATCCACCACAGGCCCCCGTTCAGCAACCGTCCCAATACCCATCGCAAGCCCCTGTTCAACAGCCGATGCAATATCAACCGCAGGCGATCCCAGGGCTCGGCCAAGGTTCGAGTTCTGTAAACATGTTCCGTGTTTTCTTCAACTTCTGGTTTTTGATGATCTTTTACGGTATGCCCATTACCTGCAGGATTCCCATTGCAGGAGGACATTCCGGGGCAAATGCCGTGGACGCCGTTGCCGGGCTTTTTCTTAACAAGGGATTCGTAAAGCGCACCTTTGGTGCAAGTCTTTTAAGTGGGGTCACGCTCAAATGCCCCGGCGCATTTTTTGCAGTTCGCGACGTGAGAGTCAAGGAGAGCGGCGGTAGCCTCGAAGTGATTGGTTATCGATCAGACATTTCATCCATCTTGCAGGAAGTGGGTTTGCTTACCCGTTAGGCGTCGTTCCCATTGCCAGCCTGGCGTGGCAGTGTTGACCGCCAGAGTGGCGGTTGATGGTAAAAAATGCCGTCGGTTAATTTGTGTTATTGGTGATGTCGCTTAAGAGTAATGTCAATGAGTAAATGACAACGATCCGTTAGCTAGCTAACCTGCTAGTTTAAACGATAATGAGCGAGGTAGTTCGTAAATGCCCGTCCCGCACGTCCGGCATCGGTTTAGTTACTGAGGTCGGCGTGAGGTTAGTGCAATACCTAGTACTGGACATTGAAGTTCATTCCTATCAAAATGACGACAGATCAATACTAGGATCACAGGTGATATTTTCAAATGCTTCTCACGCACCTCAAAAAACGGTCGAACCCTATGTCAAAACATCCACTCATCTCCTTGCTCGTGCTTTTGGTTTCACTTGCGGCACGTCCCGCCTTACAAGCCCAGATGCGTTCCCATGACAAAGCGGCCAAATCCGCTGGACTGAATGTTGATTCGCTCAACGCCATGGATGCGGCGATGCAAAAACAAATCGATGACAAACATGTGTCTGGCGTTATCGGCTTGATCGGACGCAAAGGCAAAATCGGCTACTTTGAAGCCTTTGGTCATCGCAATATCAAAGCGGATAAACCGATGACTCGAGATGCACTCTTTCGGATCTACTCGATGACCAAGCCAATGGTCGCTGTCACCGCCATGTCACTCTGGGAAGAAGGTAAGTTTAAGCTAGACGATCCGATCTCCAATTTTTGCCCGGAATGGAAAAATTCAACTGTCACTGAGGGTGGTAGAAAGGTTCCAGTCACTACGCCCATAACCGCGCGTCATCTGATGACACACTCTTCAGGCCTTTCTTACAATAGAGCCAACGTTGATGTGGGTCCTACCACGACACTGAAAACCTTTTCTGAGTCACTCGCCAAACAACCGCTTAAATTTCAGCCTGGCACATCCTATCAATACGGTTATTCGATTGATATTCTGGGTCGTTATATTGAAGCCATCGAAGGTAAAACACTTGACGTCGTCATGCGTGAACGCCTCTTTGACAAGCTTGGCATGCACGATACGGAATTCTGGATTCGTAAATCAGACGATCTGGATCGTGTCGCACTGGTCTACACCAAGGCCCAGCAAAATGAGTTGCGCTCCTGGAACAGATCAGCTGAGCTACTTAAAGAACCATCACGCATGATGGGCGGTCAGGGACTTGTTTCAACCGCTGCGGATTACGCTAAATTCTGTCAGATGTTCTTGAACAAAGGCAAACTCGGCGGAGCACGCATTCTTAAAGCTACCACGGTTGAATTGATGAGCCAGAATCACCTCAAAAGTATTGGCAAAGTCTATGGTCTGGGTGGTCAAGTTAGGCCCGATGGTTTCTACAGCTGGGGCGGTGCGGCAGGGACGGGTTTCTGGATCGATCCCGCGAATGATTCCTATGCGGTCTTCATGATTCAACGCTGGGGTTACAATCCGCCCACTTATAGCGTCTTTAAAAGGATAGCCGCTCAAGCAGTCGGATCGACCGACAAATAATCTTGTTCTAAAATCCAAATACATAGCCCTGCTGTGTTTGGTAATGAGGGCAGCGGCCTTTGCTGTCATCAAGCACTCGCCTAGTCAGATCAGCGTGTAATAACAAGATATTTAATGGCAACACCGTTTTTATAAACATGATCTAAATATGTCGACGGCCAAATCAATTTCTGAGTTGGTTTCTTCGGGCGTTCGTCATTCGATGCCAATCACTAAAACCGGTCGGCGAACTTCCGTCGGCAGATTTGTATTTGTGACGACTTCTTGCAATCGTTTTCGCTAATAATTTCCCATGGCGACCTCATTTTAACGAGGTTTTCTTCTTGAATAATGTCCTGTGTTGTAATGGCTGCTACCATGGCGAGCGCAGAGACACCGCCATAGGTACCTCCGTGTGCGCCCCTTCTAGCTTGTCCGTCTTGTAATAATCCAAATTACTGAACCACGAGTGTTTTCAGGGTTTCTGATCAACCTTCCAGTTTGGGTTCCGCCGCAGACCGTAGTAGGGATAGTAGTCCCAAGGTGCATCTAGGTCGAGTACTCGCGGATCCTTGGTCTCAACTAGCCGCTGCTGGAGCTGAGCACTAAGCTGTTTCTGGATCGCATCAAACTTGGGATTTCCCGCCAGATCAACCAGCTGGCCGGGATCTTTCTTGATGGAATACAGTTCCTCGGCGGGGCGCTTGGCAAAAGCTAGGTCGTAGAATCGGGTGAAGCCAATTTTGTCCTTGTTGTCCAGCAGCAATTGCTTGGTCGGCGAAGAATCGACCTCTCCAAAAGGGATGTAACGAGCGCAGAACTCGCGATCTGGGTTACCCGCCGGCCAGCGGTCCGGTTGGAAATTCCTGATGTACAGGTATTCTCGGGTACGTAAGGCGCGGCAGGGATAACCCTTGCCCCCCTCGCGACACCCGTCATGACGTTCCATGGCGATAAAGGCGGCAGAGTTATCCTTAAAAAGTCTCTGATTCGGCTGTCCTTTGTTGCTAAACACGTCGATCAGGTGGCCGGCGGTCATCATCTTAGGCACTGGCAGACCGGCCGCGACGAGGAAGGTGGGCGCTAAGTCGCTGAGGTTTACTAGACCCTCATGGACCCGCCCGGGGGCGGTGATGCCGGAGGGCCAGCGAATGGCCAGCGGCACATGGGTCCCAGCATCATAGAGACTGGCCTTGGCGCGGGGGAAAGGCATGCCATGGTCGCTGGTGACCACGACGATGGTGTTATCCAGTTGACCGGATTTTTCCAGGGTCTGGATCGCACGCGCGACCATCTTGTCGAAATGTTCGATCTCCACGAAGTAATCAAGGAGGTCATTTCTCACAACCGGATGGTCAGGAAAGATCGGCGGTACGATTACCTTGGCGGGATCCTTTCCCGTCCGTTGCCCTGCGCCTTTGTCGTAACCGCGATGCGGTTCATGCGTTCCCAGCCAAAAACAGAAAGGCTGATCCGGGGAAACTTGAGCAAAGAATTCATCAAAGTTGGCCGCATAATCCTTGTTGGTCATCCCCTTAAAGGAAGGTATCAGCTTGCGGCTATTGAATTCCGTGCCAGCCGGGTTGACCGTTCGGCCTCCCGGTTCAAGTCGTCCGGGGCTCCATCCCTTGCCGGTAAACCCAACGGCATAACCTGCGTCTTGCAGCAACTCTGTGTAGGTCATGAATTTAGCAGGCAACGTGCTGTGGATGTTCCCTGCTTCTTCCAAACGCCATATGTGTTGTCCGGTCAAAATAGCGCTACGTGAGGGTCCGCAAGTGGGTGCATCGCAAAACGCGCCGGTAAAACGTATGCCTTCGCGGGCAATTCGGTCAAAAGCGGGTGTCTTGATCTGTGGTTCCCCGTTAGCGCCGGTGTGCGCGTAACTTTGATCGTCTGAAATACAGAACAGGATATTGGGCCGTTTTGCCACTGGAACCGACGTAAACGCTACGACTGAATAATCGTTGCGCTGGTCATCGATTGCGCGGTCCTTGTCAGTTTCAGTTCTGTTGCTGTCGGGATGCGGACCCGCGCCCATGGCTAGTACTAGCAACAGGCAGACAATTGGTTGTTTCATGGTGATCTCTGGTTAAAACACGGTCTAAAGTGTGGTGACGGCCTTGCGCTGAAATGGATTTTCATCGGCCTGTAGTTTATAGCCCATACAGGGCGGGATGGGTGAGTCGGGGTCGTTTGGAAAGAGGTTCCAGCGGCGGTGGAATTCGCGCACGATTTCTTGGGTGAAAATCGAAGGTGAGATGAACCCGCCGCCGCCCTCACGGATCAGGTTGAAATGGATGTGCGTTTTCTCAGCGAGGGATTTCGTCGGAGGAATGTACATTCTTGCAATGATGTCTCCCTTTTTAACCCGCTGTCCCGGTTTGACCAGAATAAAGGGCTCGTAGAAGGTTGGGTCTTGAGGGTCGATAAACGGTTCAATACTGTAGTGAAACGTGATCGCGGTGGTGCCACTGCGGGCGAAGGTCAGACCCAGGCCATAGCGATGGTTGGCCACGCGTTGGTTCAGTGCAGGTTCGAACATTTCGCGTAATCGAAAGGAGTAGTCGATGCGTGTGATGACACCGTCGGCGACAGCATAGATCGCGGGAAATTTGGCAAGGTCTTTGGGTGAGTCGGGGATCTTGTCCAAGTTGAAATAAAGGTGCCCGCCGGTATGAGGTTTTTCCGCATCACGACCGCGGTAGGGATGTCCGCGGCGGACGTTGGAAAGGTCGACTATGAACTGGTTGCTGGGTTCGCTGAGGAAGGTGCTGATCAACGGCAGCGAATTGAGAATCTGTTGGCGTTGTTGACCGGAGATGGATGCAGAGCGGTTGGCGGATGGTTGTTGCGCTAGTGCTGCAGCGGACAGTTCGATAAGGCAGAAGATCACCAGCAGCAGATGCTGTAAGATCGCTATTTTGTGTCTCAGCGCTTTCATCGTGTAGCTTTTTTGAAAAAATTAAAGAGGTGTAATTTAATGATTTTACAGCGTTAATACAGCGATTGCCACCAATTCTTGAGGAATACCTCAATGCCACAGGTATTGTCGTAGTCGTTGAGATCCAATTTGATTTGCGGTTCGTTTGCCGGTGCACCCTGAACCCCAACTAGGATTAGGAAGACTAAGGAAAGAAACCAATGTTTGGGAACATCGCTGAAGACCGTGTTGGCACGGAGTATTCGAGACTTACTGCTTTTATGAACGACAAAGGTACTGCGATTTGTACACCAAATGGAGCAGTAGTGGATATGGTTAACAGGCCGTAAGCGAAGAAATCTGTTCGACGTTTTAGATAGAAGTAAATGATGTATACTGGCTGTGAATAACCACTTAATAAAATGGAACCGAATCAATGACTTTAAATAAACATCTAAGCCAGTTGTGCCTGTGCCTGTTCAGTATGGTAATTAGTCAGATTGTAATTGCCGCGGAGCGGCCCAATGTGGTCATTATTTTCATCGACGACATGGGTTATGGAGATGTGGGGTTCAACGGCGCGACGGGGCCGAAAACCCCCAACCTTGACCAAATGGCAGTCGAGGGCACGCAGTTCAATCATTTCTATGTCGGCTGCGCGGTTTGTTCCGGCTCACGAACCTCGTTGCTGACCGGGTGTCACTACCAGCGGCTCAGCATGAAGGCCGTGCTGTTTCCCAACAGTAACAACGGACTGCACCCCGATGAAGTGACGATTGCGGATATGCTTCACGAAACCGGCTACAAAACCGCCTGTGTGGGCAAGTGGCATCTCGGCCATTTACCGCCCTGTTTGCCGACTTACCAAGGCTTCGACTCCTATTATGGAGTTCCCTACTCAAACGATATGTGGATCGATCCGGCAAATAGACTGGCCAAAGATATTATCATCCGCGAAGACCTCACGCTCGCTGAGGTCAAAGCCGGTCATAAACAACGCAACCGTGTACCGCTAATGCGGGGCGAAGAGGTGATCGAATATCCCGTCGATCAAAAGACGCTCACGAAGAGATATACCGAAGAGTCGATCCGATTCATCACTGAAAATAAAGACGAACCGTTTTTTCTATACCTGCCTCACACCATGGTTCACCTGCCGCTGGCAGTATCCAAAGAGTTTGAAAACCGAACCGGCAAATTGATCTGGGATGCGATCGAGGAAGTCGATTGGTCCGTCGGCCAAATACTCTCGACCCTGAAGTCCCTCGATATAGATAAAAAAACGCTCGTTCTATTCACAAGCGACAACGGAGCGGCCGTTGGATCATCGTTACCGTTGCGAGCAAAGAAAGGCAGTGTCTATGACGGTGGCATCCGTGAACCGACCGTGATGTGGTGGCCTGGAACCATCCCCGCGGGCAAGGTTTGTAATGAAGTCGCGGGCACGATCGACATGCTGCCGACCCTCGCTGGATTGTGCGAGGGGAAGCTGCCTGAAAAGAAGATTGATGGAAAAGATATTAAGACCTTGTTGGCTGGCGAGGGGGAAGCGAGGTCGCCTCACCAGCAATATGTTCTTATGCACGGTCCAGGAACGGTGAGATCCGGACCGTGGAAGTTCTATCCCTGGAAAGAAACCAATAACGGTCGAAATTTTATCAAAGACCGTGCTGTTTCTACAGACCCCGTGCAGCTCTACCATGTTATCAATGATATCGGAGAGCGGAAGAATGTCGCAGCAGACCATCCCGACGTAGTCGCAAAACTGCAAGTCGCATATGATTCCCACGTTGCGGAAATTAGGTCGAACCAGCGTCCGACACAAGTCATGCGACGCCCCGCAAACTCGGTTGCGTCACCGGGTTTGCCGAACCGCAATACAGGCAAACCGTCCAAAGTGATCGATTGGTCAAAAGTGAAGATCGGAGATGTTTACACTAGTGGCAACTCTCCCAATGTGACAAATCGCGCTTTCTCCGTTTCCGCGATGGTTGAAGGTGACGAACTTTCAGGGATCGTCGCGGCGCAGGGTGGAGAAGTGGTTGGGTATTCACTGTATGTCAAAGGCGCCGAGTGGGTGTTCGCGGTGCGGCTGTCCAATAGTGAAATTCACCGAGTAAAGGCTCCCTTCGCCCGTGGCAAATCCACGATCAAGGCGGGGATTGATGCAAAGGGAACTCTGTCGCTGCAAATTAACGATAAAAAACGTGTGTCCGTTCCCGGAGGACTGATTGGGAGGCATCCCGCAGAATCGTTCTGTATCGGCCACGATGACAAGATGTTGGTGGATCAGGAAGCGGCGACGACGCCATTTGTGGGGAAGTTGATCAAATTGAAGGTGGAATAGGAACAGGTAGGGAAGCTACTCGAGAGTTTCGTCCGGCTAACATTCGCATTGCGCCACGGCGTTGGTTATAATCGGTTCCTGCGGTTGGTGCGGTTGGTGCGGGCAACCGAGAAGAACAAGTTGTGAGTATCAAGGCAGTAGTACAGGAGTGATTATGAAAACGAGAATTGGGTTGACACTTTGTTTGGCGTGCTGGTTGATCGGTTGTGATTCAGCCTGGGGCGATAACTGGATGCGTTTCCGGGGCCCGACTGGTCAAGGAATTTCCAGCGAGATGAAACTGCCAGTCATATGGTCCGCGACCAAAAACATCAAGTGGAAGGCGAGCATCCCAGGCAATGGCTGGTCGTCGCCGATTGTCTTCGAAGACTATCTATTTCTCACGGCATCTAGTGAAGAGGGTGTGTCGTGTCGAGTGATCTGCGTCAATCGCAAGGATGGAAGCATTGCCTGGAACACCGAAGTGCATCGTCAAAAACCAGGGCCGATGCGGAAACAGAACTCGTACGCCACGCCGACGCCCGTGACGGACGGCAAATACGTTTATTCAGTCTTTTATGACGGCACGGTGGTTGCCGTTGATTTTTCTGGAAAGATTGTCTGGAAGAACAGCGAGGTGAAATTCTTTAGTTTGCATGGGCTGGGCGCGTCGCCTATTCTTGCCAATGGTCAGGTCATTATGCCGTTTGACGGCAGTAGTCGGGAGGAAACCCAGGTTGGGTGGAAAATTCCCTGGGACAAAGCCGTTGTTCTCTCGCTGGATGCGGAAAATGGTGCCGTGCGTTGGAAGGGCCAGCGAGGCGAATCACGTGTCGGACACGTCACACCGATTCTTGTTGACAAAGGCAGTCAACTCGTCAGCGCAGGGGGCGACCGTGTGCAGGGATTCGACCCGAAGACCGGCAAACGCATCTGGTCGGTCTACAGCCAAGGCGAAGGTGTTACTCCATCGCCCGCAGTCGGCGATGGTCTGATCTACACGTCCTCTGGCTTTGAAGCTCCGACGCTACGGGCCATACGACTGGGCGGCAAGGGGGATGTTACCAAGACGCATATCGCCTGGGAGCAAAAACGTGGTGTGGCGGCACTATCGTCGTTGCTGTACGTAAGGCCCTATCTGTACTCAATTTCTAGGGACAATATTCTACATTGCATCGCGGCTTCATCCGGCGAGATTGTTTGGCTGGAGCGACTGTCCGGCGTATACTGGGCTTCGCCGGTTTATGCGGATGGACGAATCTATATTCTGTCCGAGGAGGGAGTGACGATCGTTCTGCGGCCGGGGCCCAAGTACGATGAGGTCGCCCGCAATGACCTTGGCGATACCTGCCTGGCGTCGATGGCAGTTTCCCAGGGCAACTTCTATATCCGATCGGCCCAACATTTGTATTGCATTGGCAATTAGTTGGTCGGGTAGCGGAACTGGTTGGGTTACTAATAGAACTTATGACTATCGCGAAATAAGGTGTTCCAGTGAAGGCTGGGAGCGCTTAGTATTGAGCGATGCTGTTCGTGATCAGATTGGTTGATGAGTAGCGTAAGCGTACGGCAAAATAGCGGCGGGTGTCTGTAAGTTCAATGTGAGTAGATTCAGGCAGATGCTTTTTGGTAAAAGGTTACTCAGATTTGAAATGGTATTTGAGGAGGTATTGCCAGAATGTTGGTGTAGCGGGCGCCACTGTTGTGTTGTGTGATCGGATAAGCTTTAGCGATTTGCCTTTGGATAGGAAAGGAGGTTTGTCCCTTGAGACCGAAAAAACGGTAGTCAATAGGGAACAGTTTAAAGCTATCTAGTAGAGCCTGTCCGTCGTTTGCGCGCACGGCAATTGGAGCTTCAAATAGAACTGCTGGTAGATCATTGTCGAGCGTGTGCGCAAGTCCCTTGAGGACTTCGAATTCGTGTCCCTCAACATCAATTTTGATGAAGCCGATCTTTCCGATCTTGCCTGGTAAAAATTCATCGCCACGTACTATTTCGACTTTCAATTCGCCCTCCGAATCAACGCGTCCTGTGCCGAAGTTGGAGGTTCGAGGCGGCGTAAATCCTATTTCTCCCGATTGGTTTCCAAAGGCGACATTGTAGGTTATCACGTTCGTCAATTTGTCAGCCTTTTCCTTCAACCGATCGTAGATTGGCGTATACGGTTCAAGGGAAACTACTTCGTCAAAAAATGCTGAATAGGCGAGTGTATGGTTACCAACGTTGGCGCCAATATCCAGAGCGCAGCCTGATAACCCAATCGATTTAATCAAGTTGATATAAGAAAACTCAAAGAATTGGCCTGTAACATATACAACCCATTCAATGTAATTATCCAGGCGCCCATGGAACTCCTGTCCATCCACACATATCGCAAACTCTGTGGAATCACGCTTGATAAAAGGCGCCGCGAGTTTTCTGCGAATTGAGAGTGGAATAGAACGTTTTCGGCATAGACGTTTAACAATTGATTTCATGAAACCTGACACCATTGATGTATTGACGGGTTTGCTTATAAGTGAATTGACGTGTGCGACTTGGGACAGGCGCGAACCCGTTCCCGATGATAATAGTCCACCATCCTAACATCATGCCCAGTTAGATGACTAGCTTGGTTCCGTTTTTCGCGTAGCGGTCTGACATGGTTGATGAGTGTTGAGGTTAGAAAGTTGACGAGCATTCATGCTATCCGCCGCCGGAGCTAAATAACAAATGTACGAACGCAGAGATCGGGTGCTTTCAGAGTACCGTGTGCAGAAACGCAGACTTACAGACGTAGGGGATGACAACGGAGTTAGTCCATCTCCCTAACCAACCGAAACCCGACGCTGGCGCTACGATAAACAGCGTCGTTCCTACCGCGGCAAGCGGAACGAGTGAAATGGGACTTGTCGCGCCACGAACCACCCCGCAACGCTCGTAAAGAGCCAGACGTTGGACCCATTGGGTCTTTGCTCGGCGACTGTATGTAGTAACCCTTGAAAAAATAATCGTGACACCATTCCCAAACATTACCGTGCATGTCGTACAGTCCAAACGCGTTGGGCTTTTTTAGTCCAACCTGCTGAGAATAGCGTTTCCATGATTTCCAGGTATTCATTCCACAAAAAGCGTAATCAAAAGTTTGGTTTTTATCGTGGCCAAAACTCCATGCCGTTTCTGTGACTGCGCGGCAAGCATACTCCCATTCCGCTTCGGTGGGTAATCGATACGTCTTACCTTCTTTCGAACTAATTGTTTTGCAAAACGCTACAGCATCATCCCAACTTACGTGCACCGCAGGGTAGTTAGCGCCTTCTTTCACAAATGGCTTTCCCTTCCAAGGCTCTGAGTTCATAACGTATATCCACTGTGCTTGAGTCACTTCCGTCGCTTGCAGATAGAACGATTTACTGATGGTGACCTCGTGTTGTTGCTCTTCATTGCGTCTATCTTTCTCGTCGGCGGGAGAACCCATCATGAATGTGCCAGCTGGGATTGGCTTTAGTATGATGCCAAATGTGTTTGTTATTGGGGCACGAGCTCGATACTCTGCCGCAGCTTGTTGGCGGAGTGCTACTGTTGTCGACGTCTGATATTCCGGTGCAATCGTGTCAAGGATCTTCACTGCCGCATCAAACTGCGACTGGTGCATATGCGACTGCGCTTGTGAAATGATTTGTTGGTTACGTACATCTAGCTGTGATTCCCGCTTTTCAAGTTGTGCGCGAAGCTTCAGAACGTTTGGGTGATCAGGTTTCAGAAACAGGAGTTCATTCACAAATTGTAACAACCCTCCAATATCCCTCTTGGTAACACGCCCACGAACTATCACCTCAAGTTCTTTAAAGCGTGATTGTTTAGTGGTTAGTTTCTCATTTATTTCAAATGCGGTGACGTCGATTCCGCTAACAGTTGTTTGTTTTAGAGAAGGAGCAACTTGCTTAAGGGTTTGCAAACCTGCTTCATAGTCATAGGCCTGTTCATGAGTTATTGCTTCCCGAAGCAGTTCCTCTAAGCGCGCATGTTCCGACTTTCGTGACGACTCGAGCCGAACCGAGAAATCTTCACGCCAAGTTGCGTACTGTTGTAATCGTGAGTCCGTTTCACTTCCCACCACCTCAGAATGTTCTGCCGCCTCGTCGAACTTTAAATCAGCCAGTAAACTCTCAGCTCGATCGTGTGCCGTCTTAAGGTCAGCCAGAGCACTGTCCACTAGGGGCGACTGTTGTGCACCGCATTCACCACAGGCTTTATCCCATATTGCCATCCCATTTTGACAGCCTAAGCAGCTCACCTGCAATTGAGCGCTACATTCCCGACAAAACTTCCGATCAGGAGGATTGCGCGTTGCACATTGCGGACATTCACCTTCTCCCAAGGATCTTGACGTGTCCATCTTCCCTGAGTGAGCCAGGATTATTTTTTCTCGCATCTCATGTGCGGACTGAAATCTATCATCCTTTGATTCCTCTAATGCTTTGGCGACTACGGACTGAAGTTTGGGCGGTATCGATGAGATGTTGATCACCTTAGGACTCTTGCCCGAGAGTATCTGATAAAACGTTGCGGCCAGACTCCAAAGGTCACTACGGTGATCAACAAGCTCGGCTGACTGTCGCTGCTCAGGTGACATGAAATCCAGTGTCCCAATCACTGCTCCCTCCACAGTCATGCCCGTATCAGCAGCGTCATCCTTAGCAAGGCCAAAGTCAGTCAACTTTGGGACGTCGTCTTCGGTCATTAAAACATTAGCAGGTTTAATGTCACGGTGGATGATACCGGCAGCATGCGCCTTGGCCAGTCCATCACAAAGTTGGCTGAAGATGTTCACTGCATCATCTAGCTCGATTGGCCCAGCTTTACATTTCTCCTGCAGGCTACCGCCCCGGACACATTCCATGATCAGAAATGGGCCGTCGGCACTGCGCCCATAATCGTGGATCTGAACGATATTAGGATGATTCAGCTCTGCCATCGACTTGGCTTCGGTTAAGAATCGTTGGACAGCGGTTTTGCTACGAGCGGCTTTACCTAGGATCCGCTTAATCGCGACTTTGCGGCCAAGACGTGTATCGGTGGCGAGGATAACTTCACCCATACCACCTTTACCAAGCACGCTCTCTTCGCTGTAGCGAGTAGATAGGTCTACTAGTTCCATCCCGTCATCAAACAGTTCATCGTCGACGTTAGCGTCACCGAACGTGGACTGCTCACCGACGCTGTGGGAAGCAGTATCGCCGCTCATGGTCGCGCCGTCACCGAGTGACCGTTCCGCACGATTCGATTTCGCGTCGTCGCCAAACGTTTCACCTCCGAGGCTGTCTTCGTGGTCTGGCATGGTTGATGCACTGTGGAGAAATTAAAAATCTAGTACGCTATTATATTACCGCAGTCAGCAATGAATAACAAATGTACGAACGCAGAGATCAGGTGCTTTCAGAGTACCGTGTGCAGAAACGCAGACTTACAGACGTAGGGGAGGACTACGGAGTTAATCGATCTCCCGATCCAAACCGAACCCGACGCTGCGGAAGATGTCAGCACTAACGTTCCTAAGGCGGTTAGCGGTACTAGTGATACGCGTGTTGTCGCTCCCCCGAAAAAAAAGTTCTACGTTTACGCAATAGGTGTTTTTGGCTAAAATGCAAATGCAACAATTGCAAACATTGGGACTTGCCATGTCTGAAACACGTACCAGATCAACTTATGTAACCGCGCGAGTTGCCTACATAGCCGTAGCGTTTTGGTCGCTGACAACAACCTTCGCTCAAGAAGTCCCGATCGTAGATTCTGTAACCACATATCTGGATTCACACTGCAGCGTGTGCCACAACGCTGACAAAGATTCTGCGGGGATCGATTTCTCCGATCTTGGAGTTTTTAAATCTGAAAACTCTCAATTATGGCACGATATCGTCAACAATATTCAACGTGGCGACATGCCGCCAAAAGAAGCCCCGCAATCAAGTCCCGCGGACCGGCAAGAATTTTTGGACCAAGTACGGACTCAACTGGACGAGCTTTCTGCCAAACTGGATGATCGCGATTTTCGCTACATGAGATTAACCAACAAACAAATCGCCTGGAACCTCAAGGACATTCTTGGCATCCATCGCGATTACTCCGGTGATCTGATTGAGGATTCGCTTGGCAAGCACGGTGAATCGTTGCAGTCAACGCTGGAACTAAGCGGTACACACCTGGAACTGTATCTGAGCGCGCTGAAGAATGCCGTTGAAGAAGCTGTGCCAGACCTCCAATCTCCACCGGTACCGTATCAACTGCACGGAAACGATTGGGAAAGGCAACACTACCTCAATCGCAACGACCTTGCGCATGGTAATCGTCGACACCACCGTCGATACACAGGTCCTCAATGGCTCGAAGACGACTTCCAAATTCCCTTACCGCCCAATCACTTTTTTCGCATCTACGTGGATGACAACCGCAGCGCTGGAAACTTTCGTATCCGCATAAAACTGCGTAATGAACCACCACGCGAGGGCGGTCCACTTCAAGAACACGCTTTTATGGTTGGGTTCGACAAGGGCTTTAAATCTCCAATGCACGCGATCGGTAATTTCACTCTCAAAGCAATTCCCGGAAGCCAAACATTTGAAATATTCGGCAACGTCGCTGACTTTCCTGGTGTAGACCCCGCACCTGTTCGTGAAGATGAAGAAATCTACGGAATCGAAACACACTTTAAATACCGTTTTGTTACTATTCAAAACTGCTCGCCGCTTACGTCAAAATTTGATAAACCGGTTACGAATCCAAATTGGGTTATCCATGGAGATGCGCATTTTGTACGAGCGGATGATCAGTGGATTGATGCTTGGGGTGTAGAATTTGGCAGGAATAATTGGCTCAAGCATTCTCATGGAGGCAGCGATCACACGACACAAGGCAAGCCGTCTGTCTACAAGGAAGTGATGACGGATACTGGTTATGGTGTCATTGAACGCATCGAATTCGACTTGCCTTGGCAGTGGCCACCTGCGAGCGTGCAACCATTTCTCACTAATGGGAAGCTAGACGACAAAGCAATCACAGATGAAGTCCGTGACATTGCACGACGCGTGTGGCGGCGACCGTTGACAAATAATGAAAGCCGATCGCTGAATGCTCTCATTAAGTTGAAACTCAGCTCCGCTTCATCCAAAACCGAAGCACTGCGAGACCTGCTTACTGCGGTGTTTGCAGATTCTCGGTTTTTGTTTTACTCCGACGTAGAAAACACAACGCGACTACAGAACCATGAGTTAGTCGCGCGGCTCGCTTCTTTTCTATGGCGGAGTGTACCCGACGAGGAACTCACGCAACTCGCCGCAAAAAATAGTCCCATTACCAAACAGGAACTATTGATGCAAACGCAACGATTGATCGACGACAAGCGTTCGGGGCGATTTATTTCCGATTTCGCGGCTGCCTGGGTTGGTTTCTCGAAGATTGATCAAATTGCCATCAACCCGAATTTCTACGGATGGTGGAATCCTCAATTTAAACATTATATGAAAATTGAATCACAGGAATTTCTGGCAACGTTACTGCGGGAAGATTTGAGTTGCCTAAACTGTTTGCAATCCGATTTCATTGTGGTGAATGACATGATGGCGAAATACTATGGCGTACCAACTCCTAAGAGCGGTCATGAGTTTTCTCGTGTGCCCGCGCCGCCTGGCCGGGGAGGTGTTCTGACACAACCCGCGTTCCTGCTCGCTCACTCCACCGGCGAAGACTCGCATGCGGTTAATCGCGGCGTGTGGGTGCGAGCAAGACTGCTTGGTGACCCTCCTCGCGATCCACCTCCTGCGGTGCCTGCCTTGGCAGATTTGGAAACGCTAGATGCGCACCAACTTTCGACGAAAGAGCGTCTTGCCCTACATCGTACGGGTATTTGTTACGATTGCCACAAGAATATTGACCCTTGGGGCATTGCGATGGAAGCCTATGATGCGGCGGGAAAAATTCGTACTAAGATTTTGACGATCCAGCCTGCCAACAATAAACGGCTTAATTTGCCCGTCGTTGCCGATACGGAGATTCGCGAAAATACCATTGCGGGGATGTTGGAATTACAAACCTACTTGCGACATCAGTGCGAAAATGAATTTTCGCGCGGATTTACTTCTTTGATGTTGTCCTTCGCCTTAGGTCGAAAAATGTCATACCGTGAAAACAATGCAATTAGCACTATTGCAGGACATTTCCAAACCAATGATCACCGAATGTCAGAATTGATTAAGGCAATTGTCACACACCCTACGTTCCGTCATCCAAACGGTAAGGCAATCATTTCCAGAGTAGACGACTTAGCTAAAACGGCAAGAGGCAAATAGCGATGAAACATGCAAGCTTAAACCGGAGGCACTTCCTCTATGGCACTAGTGTATCGATGCTGTTACCGCATTTAGATGTGCAGGCTGATGAAGCTCCCGATAGTGTCAATATCCCCAAACGATTTTTGGGGTTGTACGTTGGACACGGCCTAGCGATTACTCGTAAAGACGACCACCCCGCGCGGGATTGGAGTTGGTATCCTCGACTCGTCGATGGCAAAATGGTGTTTGGCAAATCAACGTCTGCTTTTCAACCGCTCGAGAAACATCTCTCCGTGTTTTACGGTCTTGATCACCCACAGGTTAACGGTAGCAACGGACACTCGTCCGCAGATTCATTCCTTACGGGCAGTAACCCACAAGCGGCCGTTATACACCCGTCGATTGACCAAGTTGCTGCGATGACGCATGGTAAAAACACTCGCTTTAACAGTTTAGTACTGGGCAATGAAGGCGGACTCGGCATCCGCGGTGGATCGCACACTCTTTCCTACAACCGTTCCGGACGAGCGATGCCATCAATCAACGATCTCGAACTGTTATACAACCAGCTATTTAATTCTGATCCAAAAATCATGCAAGCAGAAAAGGACCTCTACGCTCGCAACGGAGACTTAGTGAATCGAGTCTTTGATTCGGCCAAACGGTTAAAACGCCGAGTGGGAATTAATGACAATCGCAAGATCGATTCCTACCTACAGTCAGTACGAGACGTAGAGAGAAACATCGAGCGGATGAAGAAATGGTCTGAAACGCCTAAGCCTCACGTTGATACAACGGACTTATCACTCAAGGCAACCGTCAATGAACCTGATGTATTTATTGAAACAATGTACAACCTGATTTACCTTGCATTTAAGACGGATTCCACTCGTTTTGCAACTTACATGCTACAAACGATGGGTAGTGGTGTTTGGGAATCGATGCCCAAGACGGCGCTTGGTTTGGGCGTAGGACATCACTTGTTAGCTCACAACGCAGCAGGCACTGGGCTCAATGCTATGCAAAAACTCGGAACTTATGACAAGTTTCATGCGGATTTGTTAGCGAAGTTCTTACATAAACTAGCCAATACGCCCGAGGGAAATGGGTCGATGCTTGATAACACAATGGTACTTTTTGGGTGCAGCAATAGCAAAACACACGTCAATCGAGATTATCCTTTGATGCTTGCCGGTGGCGCGAACCTAGGAATCCGCCAAGGTGTGTTTCATGAGATGAAAGCGACAGGGCAGCCTTTTTCCAACCTGTTGTTGACCTGCCTGCGACAATTGGAAGTACCCGCTAAAAGTTTTTCGGACAGTACCGGGGTGATGGAAGAAATTTTATCGTAGCGGATCTCATTTAGGACTACGCCCCTGTCAGAGTGCAGAGCTAGAGGATGAGTTTCGTAGTCATTATATTTGCCATAACCCCGAATGAATCCCCCCCGATGTCCTTGCGAGGCGGAGGCCGACGATATGTCCGACTCCAAAAGCTAAGCGAGGATTTCCTTGATCACTTTGCCATGCACATCGGTCAAGCGAAAGTCGCGGCCTTGAAACGGGAACGTCAACCTGGTGTGGTCGATACCAAGGCGATGTAATATTGTGGCGTTGAGATCGTGGACGTGGACCGGTTGTTCAACGATGTTGTAGCTAAACTCGTCGGTGCTGCCGTGGACGAGTCCAGGTTGTATTCCCCCACCCGCGAGCCACATGCTAAAGCAGCGCCCGTGGTGATCGCGACCGTAATTGTCTTTCACGCCGCCTTGGCCATAAACGGTCCGCCCGAACTCACCGCCCCAGACGATAAGCGTATCGTCAAGTAAACCGCGCCGTTTTAGGTCGGTAATCAACGCCGCCTGCGGCTGATCGACGTCGCGGCATTGCAGCGGAAGGGCCGTCGGCAATGCGCCGTGGTTGTCCCAACCGCGATGGTAAAGTTGGATAAAACGAACGCCGCGTTCGACAAGACGGCGTGCCAATAGGCAGTTCGCTGCGAACGTACCGGGTTTGCTTGCATCTGGTCCGTAGAGTTCCAACGTCTCCTGCGTTTCCTGTGAAAAATCGGTCATCTCAGGTACGGACATCTGCATTCGATACGCCAACTCGAACTGCGCGATGCGGGTATTGATTTCGGGATCGCCTGATTGTTGAAAATGCGATTGATTGAGTAGCGCCACCCGATCGAGCATTTTTCGCCGCAAATCACGGTCGATACCGGGTGGGTCGGAAAGATGCAATACCGCGTCGCCCTGGCTGCGCAGTTTTACGCCCTGATGATCGGTCGGGATAAAACCACTACCCCAAAGGCGTTCGAGTAGACCCTGACTGGTTTTTTTACCGCTACCGTGTGAAATCATGACGACGAAGGCGGGCAAGTCGCGGTTGCTACTGCCTAGTCCGTATGAGAGCCACGCACCGAACGAAGGCCTTCCCGGTTGTTGCGATCCGGTTTGCATGAAGGTAATTGCCGGATCGTGATTGATCGCTTCGGTGTGCAACGAGCGTATCAGGCAGATGTCGTCGACAACTTGGGCCGTGTGCGGTAGCAATTCGCTCACCTCCATGCCGCACTGACCATGTTGGGCAAACTTGAACTTCGAGGCGATGACCGGAAAACTTTTTTGACCGGAAGTCATCCCAGTGACTCGCTGGCCCATGCGAACGGAGTCTGGCAGTTCGCTGCCGTGTTTTTCCTGCATTAACGGTTTGTTGTCGAATAATTCGAGCTGTGATGGCCCGCCCGATTGAAACAAATAAATAACGCGTTTAGCCTTAGGTAAGAAAGGCGGGAGAATGCCCGTAGTTATCGATTTAGCTTCCTCACCGGCCAGTCCCGTTGAACCTAGCAAAGATTCTAGGGCCGCCGCGCCGACGCCCGTCGCCGTGCGGCCGAAGAAATGCCTTCGCGTTAGATGTTGGCCAAGCTCGGCGAGGGGATCCATGAAATTCTACTCCCTAACAAATGGTTATTCTTTGCTGATTGTTTCATCGAGACAAAGCAGTACACTAGTGACGGTCGTCCAAGCCGCCAATTCGATGGAGTCAAGTTTGGTATTACGTGCGCTGTCGCCGATGGTGAGCAATGCGATCGCTTTCTCTGTTTCAGCGTGAAAGCGGGTGCGGGCTTCTTCTAACAACGATAACATCGCACGTTGTTCCGCCGGTCGACAGCGCCGCGCCAGTACCAAGCGGTACGCATGATTAACCTTGGACTCGACCGACTCGCCACCCTCGAACATCACTCTCTCGGCTAACATCCGGGCGGCTTCGACATAAGTTGGATCGTTCATCAGCACCAACGCTTGCAGCGGTGTGTTCGTTCGCGTTCGACGGATCTGACAGGTTTCTCGATCTGGGGCGTCAAACGTAGACAGAGATGGCGGAGGGCAGGTCCGCTTCCAAAACGTATACATACTGCGGCGATACAGATTTTGGCCCCGATCTTGCTTGTAAATAACACTTTGCGAAACTGAGACGTCTCGCCAGAGACCAGCAGGCTGATACGGTTTGACGCTCGGCCCACCGAGTTGTTGGACGAGCAAACCACTTACCGAAAGTGCGTTGTCACGGATGGCTTCGGCAGGCAAACGAAATCGTGGCCCGCGAGCGAGTAGTTGATTCAGCGGATCGCGTTGGAGTAAAGCAGTCGTCACATGGGACGATTGACGATACGTGGCGGACATCACGATGCGTTTCTGCATCGCCTTAACGTCCCATTTGCTAGCGATCAACTCAATTGCCAACCAATCGAGCAACTCGGGATGCGTCGGCCAAGTCCCTTGCGAACCGAAATCTTCGACGGTTTCCACAATGCCCATTCCAAAATACAACTGCCACCAACGGTTGACTGCCACGCGGGCTGTTAGCGGATTGTCGGGTTGGATCAGCCACTGCGCCAATCCCAATCGATTTGTCGGTACGCCATCAGGTAGCGGTGGCAGGCTGTGCGGCACATTGGGCGAAACCGACTCGCCGGGTTGATCGTAGTTACCTCGTTTAAGCACTGTCGCTTGGCGTGGCGTCGCCATTTCGGACATAACCATCGTCGGCGGTGCGGTGGTCTTCTCAACTTCGACTCGTTGCTGATTGAGATTGTCAAGTTCGCCTAAGAGCTTCCGGTAGGGTAGGTCGATGTAGTGAAGGTAATGAGTGCGAAGTTGCGCCTGTTGAAGCGGCGTTCGCTGCGCGGACGCGGTGGCGATAATTTCCGACACACTGATCGGCGGTTGGGCATTGAACAGTTGTTGAACCTGCTCGCTGTGTAGACACTTCGAATAGAATTGTACTTCGTCGATTTTACCCCGAAACGGCACGGAATCGGACCGTCGCCCCAGATGCACCGGTTTTTGCGTCGCAATGGTTCCTCGCAATTTGTCTTTAACGATATCCATCGCCATCGACTGTCCGTCAATATAAACCGACACGCCGGCAGCGGTTGAAGAACCGTCGTAGCTAACCAACACATGATGCCAGGCATTGAGCGAAAGCGACTTCTTGGTGATCTTCTTGATAGCATTGTCCGGCCAGTGATGTATCAAATGCATCGCCGGTCGTCCCTGCTCGATGATCAAGTCGAAACCGCGGTGCGCTGCCCCATCGTCCATCTTTGACACGACGGTGATTGGCGAATTCGACGTGGGAAAAATCCAGGCACTGATCGAAAAAGGTTTGTCCGAGTCAAGTTCGACTACCTGACCAAAATCCACATGGGTCTTTCCGTTGAAGTCAAGCGACGTGTTGAGTTTGCCCTCTGCCCACTTCACGTCGCCGATTATCTTGCCAACACGTTGTGCGTCGACCGAGTCGTGCGCCAATTCCCCTTGGCCTTCGTCCAACGCGATGTGGGCTAGTAGCCCCTCAGGAGATTTGGCGGATTGCTCCACGGACTCCATTTCCTTTGCCCACTTTGCTAACAATAGGTCAATTTCGTCGTCACGCGAATCAAGTCGCCGTCTGAACGCCGCGACTTGTTGATCGATGCGTTGTAGCTGTGGATTTAGTAGAGGAGAAGGTATTCTCATCGCCGGCGCGGCCGCGACAATTTTGCCGCCGTAGGCCAACGTGGTCTCGGGGACATTGTTAAAAAATGCGAACAAGCTGTAATAGTCCCGCTGCGTGATGGGATCAAACTTGTGATCGTGGCAGCGTGCGCACTGCATGGATAGTCCCAGGAAAACCGTCGCGGTGGTATGGACGCGATCTGCGACGTACTCAACTCGATACTCCTCGGGGATGATACCACCCTCCGAAGAAATGACATGATTGCGACAGAAGGCGGTGGCCAGTCGCTGCTGAGGGGTTGCATCTTCAAGCAGATCGCCGGCGAGTTGATCAACGATGAACTGATCGTAAGGCATGTTAGTATTAAAAGCGTGAATCACCCAATCACGCCACGGCCATTGCGTGCTTTCACCGTCGTTGTTGTAGCCGTGCGTATCGGCGTAACGGGCCAAGTCGAGCCATTTCACCGTCATCCGTTCCGCATAGGCTGGCGACGATAATAATCGGTCCACTACGCGTTCGTAGGCTTGTTCGCTTTCATCATTGAGATACGCATCGAGCTGGGCGATGGACGGCGGCAGGCCAGTCAAATCGAGCGACAGGCGGCGAATAAGCGTAGTGCGATCAGCCTGCGGTGACATCGCAAGGCCTTCTTGCTGCAGGCGGGCCGCGATGAAAGCGTCAATCGGATCGCGAATAACAATTTTCGCATCCATAATCAACGGGACTTCCGGCGACTGCGGCGCTATAAATGCCCAATGATCTTGGTACTCTGCCCCCTCGGCAATCCAGCGAGCGAGTAGTGCTTTCTCATCGGCGGAGAGCGTCTTGTGGGACTCCTCCGGCGGCATCCGCGCGTCGGCGTCGTCGGAATTGATCCGTCGCACTAATTCACTTTTCGCCGGTTTCCCAATCACAATAACACCATCTGGCCGGACGGCGCTCTCGCGCAGGTCTAGCCGCAAGCCTGCTTCCAAATGCGCGGCGTCGGGTCCGTGGCAAGCGAAGCAGTTGTCGGAAAGGATCGGACGAACGTCCCGATTAAAATCGATTTTCCCTTCGGCCGATTTTTCGATAGCTTGTAATGTGGGGGCGGTCCAACAAAACATCGCCGTGACCAATAAGATAGCCGTCGCAGGCCAACCGGCGTGACTAATGCTAACCACATAGATTTGACCATCGATCCGCATTTTATCAATCTTCTCGAGGGATAGTTGCCCTATTAACCGTTCATCTTAATCCGAGATATTCCTTTAAGGTTGCGACGGAATTCTCTACAGGTCTACCATTGATTCTATGTTTAACATACCTTTTCCGCGGTGTCTAGCTTGCGGTGATTTTTCTCTTTTTTCGTTGTAAGTGAAATCACGGCGACCTCGCTTTCCGTTGGTTGATCCTCTTGCGATTAATGTCACGTGACCAGCAGCAGTGAAGTTGTCAGGATCTAAATCCACACTAAGATTTGGCAAACATCGGTTTAGGATAGGTTAAAACGTTAGAGCCTGTTTACAACTGAATAACTGAAAATATATTCACGCCGAAGTTCGCGGGGCTATTGTTCTAAAGAATGATTAACTCGGATTAATTCTCGCTGTGAGCGGATGTAGATGGCTTCGTTGTCTACGGCAGGGGAACCGTAGGTCCAGGAGTTGCCAACAGAAGAGATGGATGTCCAGTGAAAGGATTCGGGACTGAGTGGTTTGGTAGTGTCGATAACGTAGAGCACACCGGCTCCGTTCATCCAATACAGCTTGCCTGCGTGCAGGATCGGCCAGGCGGGGTTGGTGTGACCAAATCCTCCGCGCTGAATTCCTCTAACGGTGCCGACTCGCATGTTTACAGATTTGCCAGAAAAGTTTTGGATTCCTTTAGTAAATTGAAACTCGGTGGACAACCATGCGGTCGCTCCTGCTCGAACCTGAAGAGGAGCTTGGAGCATTGTTGTCTTACCTGTGTCGGTTTCGATACAGCCGATCGCGGAAGAGTCGTATCGCCAGAAGTAAATTCGCTTACCGACGACATGTACCGTTGAAGGTGTTGGTTGTCCTTTGCCCCGCAGAGTTCTGTCGTCTGTGAACAGAGGCTTGAATTCAGTGGATTCATATTGCAATCCATTCCAGGCATAGTAGTGATCTGGTTGGTCAATTCGGAACTCGCGTGTAATCGATCCATTGTTTGGATCGACGAACTGGAATACGGTTGCTTTTAGGCCGGTGGACGAAGTTACCAGAAAATTGTCATCGCAAAGCTGATTCTTTTGATGTGGAATTGCAGGTGGCAACTTAAATTCCCGCAGTACGCTTCCGTCGGCAGGAGAGAGTAAATAGCCTTTTCTTCCCTGACCAAACTTCCAGTGCGACAGGTCGATCATCGAAGCGATAACGACTTCCTGATTCTTCCACTGACCAATGCTGTACTGAGTCGCGTGGTGCAGTAGAACGGGGGAAACCCAGCGTTTCTCGCCGGATGAAAGTTCAATACAGTGGATTTGATAATATGGAAGTTTCGGATGAATCTTGCTGGCTTCTACTGCGATCTTCGTTGAAGGCAAGGCGACGATTACTGAATCCTTGTCAAGGATCATACGGCAATTCTTGATGTCCGGGTCGGGAGCCTTCCACGATTGTTGCCAAACGAGTGTGCCTTCGTGCGTGTAACATCCGAGCATCCCATTTAAGTTATGAAAGACCACATACTTGTCATTGGAAACCGGAGTCAGGCTTGTTGAATCGTTCCACGACTCGAGAACTCGTCCAGCGTAACTTCCAGGTAAGTCGACTTGCCAAAGTTGCTTTCCGGATTTCCTGTCAAAACACTGCCCTACAATGTCGCTATTGAAGTAGAACCCTCCTCGCAGCGGACCTTTAAGAGTTTTGTGAACCGTTAAGAAGAGGTGATCACCAGAGACGCAGATTCCGGATTGCCCAACTTCGCTGAGCGGCGTGCGGAAGGCGGTTTTGGCGATTGAGTTGTTGGAAAGATTTGTCGTGTCCTCAGCGGTCACTGTTGTCAACAGGCTCAGATAGAAAACGACGCAGCAAGCGGAGAGCTTCATTGAATTGAGTTCCTGTTATAGCTAAGAATACCTTCGTTCACTGTGTTGGTGCGTACGCCCGCTTGATATCGAGCGGTTTTGCAGATGACCTAGTAATCAAATGTGATTTTACCAACTTTTAAGTATCACCGTTTCTCTTGAAGGAAAACGGGCATTTTGTGAAACGCTAGAATTCAATTAAATTCAGTGGTTATTTATAAGGTATATCATACCTGAGCTAGTTCTATCGCCAGGTCTTGTCCTTATCCCGCACCGCGACGGAATGAAATGTCTCAGCCATGCGATACCGACTTCCCGGCGGCGGTGTTGGATGATGCTTTGATTCCTTGGCGATGGCGAAAATGTCAATCATGTCGCTGCGGTCGTTCATGATCTTATGAACCTGATCAATGAACACGAAGAACACGCCTTCGTGCTTTTCTTGCTCAGCCATGGTCTTTAGCACGGCAACGGGGTTCCTGCCCATAGTTTGCAGGGTGTCCTTGTCCGCATTGGCAATATGAGCCAGCACAACGGCTGCACGCCAGCGCTGACCATGACTGCTTCCTCTGGTGGCTAAATCCGCTGCCAATTCGTAGCCGCTGATATCGCCCAAGGTAGCAAGCACCTTGGCCACCTCTAGAGCGTGTTCTAAGTGTGCTGGGGCAGCCGAAAACGTTTTGAGGTCCTTCCTCATTTGTTCAAGGCCACTTTGGTCGTTTAAGGTGCCGAGTAAATCGGCGGCGGCCCAGCGAACTTTTGGGTTGGTATCAACAAGGGCCTGCTTCAGAATTGGAATGGCCTCCGCTCCCTCTCGTTCGGTAAGCAATCCCAAATCGCCGTGAAAGTGATAGTCGAACGTATCGTTCATGGACCGATACGCCGCTTGCCGAACGTCCCACGGAAAACGATGTCCGGCGAGAGGTTGATGGAATTGAAATGCCTCCTCGGCACCACGGGCATTGAAGAAAGCCTTGATAGACGGTGCCGCAGTTTTAGGTCCCCAGCCTGGAAAGACACCGTCGCTAGTCGGCGAACTGGAAAAGAACACTCGCGGCGCGATGGCCGCTGCCACTTCATGGAAATCAAACGGAAACTGCCTGTGATCCGATTTGTACAGCGTCTCCAGGGGCGGCATATATGTCGGTAGTGCCCAAGTCTTGAGCCGGCCTGGTGTCGTTTCGTAAAACTCGAATGGTGTCCAACCACAACTAGAAACCGCGATCTTGATACGGTCGTCAAAAGCTGCCAGGAACATCGCATTATGTCCGCCCAACGAATGCCCAATAGTCCCGATTTTGCCGGGATCAACATCAGGATGCGCCTGCAGTAAATCGACGCAGGTCATGTGGTTAAAAACCCCTTTGATCGTTCCTGAATCGTATCGGTCAGAGTCAAAATTGTAGGGTTGTGAATCACCAAAACCGGGGTAATCCGGAACGATGACCACATAGCCGAGCATGGCCAGTTCAATCGGGAAATTACACAGCGGCCAGCTTTCAAAACAACCCTTGCCCGCCGCGCCGGTCGGGTGCATGCCGACAATGCCGGGGCGTTTTTCGCCTGGTTTCTTGTCGAGCGGTTCGTAGAGAAAGGCATGTACCACCTCACCCTTTGCCGCGTCAAACCGGATGGTTTTTTTGATATAACGACCCCGCACTTGTGTATTGACCACACGAATGTCAAAGTCTTCCAGGCTGCGGTGTATGGGGCGCTGGGGCAACTGCCCCATGCCTTGCAACATGCCGTCGATGATCTGCTGGCGCTTTTTCTTGAAGTGCTCCAGTTTCGTAATCGGCTGGAAGAGATCGGCCTCGTCATAATACACCAGCAAATCTTTGAGTTGCGGGGGGATTTTCTTCTTTTCGCAGTTCTGTGGATTGGTTGGTGTTTCTTTGAGCAATTTGAAGTTGTCCGCCCAAACCTTGATGCCAAACCGGTTGACGCCTTTCCTTTCAAAAACTCTGAAGGTGATTTTGTAATGCGTTTCTTCTTGGTACTCGTTGCGACCAATTTTCTTACGCTTCCCTTCATTTAGGTAACGCGTTAAGTCCAGGGACACCTTTTTCCATTTTGTATCACCGCTAACGACGTCCGCTTCCCAAATCACCTCACCATCCAGGAGCAGTTCCATAAAGTGGTAGCTTTTGGTGGTTCCGGTATAATTATCTTTGATAGAGAAAGAAATGCCCTTGTCCGTTTCGGTCAGTTCCACGGACTGGACAATCCCTGCGAAATCTTCCTTCTTTGTCGGGGAGTTTCCAGCAAGTGAAACCGCAAAGCTCTTTTGGCCAGTTTGGGATGCGTCATTGGCGTAGGCAGGCTGTAGATTGCTGCCCTGCGTAATGATTTGCCATCCGCCTTCCGACTCAAAACCCGAGTTCTTCAGGTCTTCGGCTCGCAGCGGGAGGATCGCCGCTAGCAGGATCACTACGGGCAGAAAAAATATTGTCTCGTCTCTCACGAATTCTCCTATTACAAGAAAATGCTTTTAGTTGCGACCACTAGTCCCAAATCGAACGGCGGTGTATGTCAACTTACGTACCACTTCAGCCCCCAAATCTTTGGCCGAACCAACGGCACCATTTTACCCCACGAGCGATAAAAAATATCATAAAACCGCTTTCGATCAATAAAAGTTGAGGTAAATACACGTGACGCCTTCAAGTTTCTCCGACAGCAAAACACAAAAAGTCACCGGAGCATGTTGTTTCTGGATGATCTTGCGTTTGGCGATTAATAGCCCGGCACTAAGCCCCAGCAGGCCGGATGTAACCTGGGTTTCCTTGCCAGGCGGAGGGGTGGTGGGGTAGGGTCATCGAGCCACTGGTGGTATTTCCGTTGTGGCCGTGCGATACTGATTCCGTATTGATTGGTAAATGAATCTCTGGGCTATCTAGCTGATAAAAATGATGAAACCGTATACCAAGGCTTTATTGAAGCGATTGTTTTTACTATCCCTACTCGGATGCTTGGTCGGAGGATGCGAGGCAGAGCAGACGATTACAGAAAAAATAGCCCCCAGACTGGAGATGGTGCGTGGGTTGCTAGAGCACTTTCCCGAAAACGTCCAAAGTACCCAGGCCTGGTATGGTCATTATTACATGGTTGGGGACACACCTGTGATCCCAACGAAGGAAGTTCCAGCAGAAGTTCTTCAAAGGTTCATTGGTTCAGAGGTAGTGATTCAAGGAGTCTGGCATCCCGGGGAAAAATGGAACCCTCCCACAGAGGAGCAAAACTCCCTCCCGAGGCCGACGGACCTTGGCCAGCATGAGGTGGTTCGGGGTGACGGAGTTAAGGTATCGTCAATCGAGCCAGTTAAAGAATAGAAGACGAAAAAGGATTAATAGTAATAGTCCCCCAACGACGGCTAACCCCCATTTTCCTTGCCCGGCGTCCCCGATGGAGGGGTAGGATGGGAGGTGGAGACGATGTTTGAATCGACAAGTGAAAGGAATTGCAGAAATGGGAAACAAAATGAGGTTAACACAGAATTTGCGTTTGTTGCTATTGATGTTGATGGCGGTTGGGAACGTTCACGCGCGATCCCCTAACTCTCAGCAACCTAATATCGTCTTGGTGATGGCCGATGATATGGGCTATACCGATATTGGTTGTTACGGTAGTGAGATTCAAACACCGCGACTGGACAAACTCGCTTCTGCTGGGGTTCGTTTTACTCAGTTTTATAACACCTCACGCTGCTGCCCGACACGGGCCGCCTTGCTAACGGGTCTGTATTCGCATCAGGCGGGCATCGGGTTGATGACCGGTGACCGCGGATTTGATGCTTATCGCGGTGACCTCAACACCCGCTGCGTCACGTTGGCCGAAGCTGTGAAAACTGCGGGCTATCGTACTTATATGTCCGGTAAGTGGCATGTCACAAAACATACTCGCCCACAGGGCCCCAATCACAACTGGCCGTTGCAACGTGGCTTTGA
>LWDU01039116.1_pt1 | contig 41765 bp, 36 predicted proteins | sample 727161 | NCBI WGS metagenome assembly LWDU01 (sample SAMN04566230, study PRJNA314399) | hydrothermal vent metagenome | isolation source: deep sea hydrothermal plume seawater | place: Mexico: Gulf of California, Guaymas Basin | collected 2004-07-11
GATTCATCGAAGCGCTTGATCCAGAGCCGCACGGCGTGGCGGCCGGCGGGCTCGGCGGGCCGCATGGGCGGCTCGGGGAAGGCTTCGTCGAGATACTCGTTGATCAGGGTGGACTCGATGAAGACCGCTCCGTCATCCACCAGGGTGGGTACCACGTGGTTGGGGTTGAGTTTTACGTAGGCGGGCGCGTGCTGTTCGCCGGCGATCAGGTCCACGGGGTGGGACGTGTAGTCGAGTCCCTTCTCCGCCAGGATCATGCGGACTTTCTGGGAGCACGTGGAGGCGCCGTTGTGATAGAGCTCGAGCATCTTTTTCCCTTTCAAGATCGGATGGGTTGGGTCGGCTGGATGGTTTAGGTGGGGTTGGATGGGCTTGGGTGCGGTTGGATAGGACCGAATCGGTTGGATCGGCTTGTCGCCGAGTTTTTTACGGGCGGGGTCCGGAGCTCAAGCCCCGGGCAGTCGGCGGGGATCGCCCGGCCCAGGACGAAGACCACCGACGAATTGTAGGCGGGGTTGTCGATCCGGGTGCGGTCAAGCACGCGTCCGCCAATTGCCTGGAGACGATCCAGATCCCCGTCCAGATCATCGGTCACCAGGGAGAGGTGGGTCAGCCCCAGGGCGTTCATGGGCCGGGGCGTGTTAGACCGGGCCGCGTTAGACCGGTCAGTGTTAGACCGGTGAGTGTTGTCGTCCACGTGTCCGGGGGCGCGGTAGTGGAGGAGTTCGACGCAGACCCCGTCGCGCTCGAGGTAGACGGCTTCGAGATCCAGCCCTGGGATTTCCAGCAGCCGCTCGGCGTGCTCCCCCGCGACCTCGAGGCGATGGCGCTCACGGAAGCCCAGTCCCTGGGTGTAGAAACGAAGGGATTCGGCGAGGTCGGCGACACAGAGGCCGATGTGGGAGAGGTGTTGAATCGCCATGGGGGCAAGGCTCCGTCGGAAATGCCGATTCTAGTGGATTGTGTCCCAAGGGGAAGGCGGGAGTTGCTTTCTGATGAACCGTCAAATATCGTCGCCCAACGGGACTGATTCCCAAGGATGGGCGGGCATGAGCGGGAAAGCCGACGACCGACCAGCGGAAGACGTGATCCTCGACACGGCTCCGGTGGACAAGTGGATCGGGGTTCCGCTGGGGGGCGGGCAGCTCAAGGACCCGGTGGCCCCCAACGATTTGCGGCGCTGGGCCCAGGGGATGCAGAATGGCAATGCCCTCTACCACGACGAGGCCTACGCGGCCGAGCCCGATTCGCGCTTCGGCGCTCTCGTCGCCCCTCAGTCATTCGCCGTGGCCACCGACGACAGTCACGGCGCCGGCCCCGCCATCCAGGGCACCATCCCTGGCACCCATATGCTCTTTGGCGGCGACGAGTGGTGGTTCTTCGGGCCGCGCATTCGCCCGGGCCAACGCATCTCTCGGGACCGCATGCTCTTTGACTACAAGGTGACCCAGACCCGCTTCGCCGGTCCCACCATGTTTTCCCGGGGCGACACCACCTACATCAACGACGCCGGCCAACTCATTTGCAAGCAGCGGTCGACCTCGATCCGGTACCTCGCCGAGGAGGCGCGCAAGCTCGCCCTCTTCGACGCCGAGGAGGATCCGGTCTGGACCGAGGACGAGTTGATGGCCATCGAGGAGGAAAAATTCGAGTACTTCAAAACCGTGCTCGAACTCGGCCACCAGCGCCGGCTCTTCGTCAAAGTCGGCGACCCGCTTGCTCGGCGCCTGATCGGCCCGCACACCGTGGCGAGTTTTACTACGGAGTGGCGTTCCTTCCAGATGACCATCTGGAACGCTTTCGCCCAAGTGCCCGGACCGGATTCGACCCTGGACGCCGGCTGGCTGCCCGAAATGTCCCGGGATCAGGAGGGCGCCAAAGTGGACCCCACCCTGGGCGACGGGCTCTACTACGGGCCTTCCCGGGGCCATATCCAGGCGCGCTACGCCCAGTTGATCGGAATGCCTCGGGGCTATGGATACGGGGCCTCCATGGGGGCTTGGATTCTGGATTACCTGGGCAACTGGGGCGGCGAGTGGAGCGACATCGTTCACAGCAAGATGTCCTATCGCTCCCCCGCCATGACGGGGGACCTGACCCGGCTCGATGGGCATGTGGCCGATATCGGATACGACGATCCCTCGGGCCAGCCCGTGGCCCAGGTGCACGTGGTGATGAGCAACCAGAACGACGACGTGCTCGCCGAGGGGGACGCCCTGGTTCGCCTGCCCACCGAGACCCTGCCCGGGCCCGAGCCCCGGTAGCCGGGCCATGGAGCGGTCCCCGGAACTCGCCCTGCAGCCCGACGCGTCGCGCCTGACCTGGGCCCGCTTGCTCGACGACGCGGCCGAACGCCACGGCGACCGGATCGCCCTGGGCGCCCGGAACGCCTCGGGCGGAACATGGCCCGCCGTGAGTTTCCGGGCCCTGCGCGCGGGCAGCCGGGACCTGGCCCGAGCTTTGATCGGCGCCGGGGTCGTCAAGGGGGCCCGGGTTGCCGTCCTGATGGCCAACGGGCCGGACTGGGTGGAGGCGTCTTTCGCTGCGAGCCTGGTGGGGGCGGTGCTGGTTCCCGTGAACACCTTCGCAACCCCCGCCGAGCGCGACTACATACTCCGCCATAGCGACGCGTCCCTGCTCCTGATGCACGCCGGCCTGGGAAAGCGAAACTTTCTCGCCGAGTTTGCGACGAGCCATCCCCAAATGCGGGGCAGCGTGCCCGGACGCTTGCGCTTGACGGCCTTGCCCCACCTGCGACGCATTGTCTGCGTGGGGGAGGGCGTGGGGGAGGGCCCGGAGGAAGGCCCGGCCGGGGCCTATGGAGTGGAGAGCGAGTCGGATTTGCAAGCGCTGGGAAGCGACGTGACCGATGCATTGCTCGACGTGGCCGCGGATCAGGTGCACCCGTCCGACGATGGGGTGCTGATCTATACGTCGGGTACCACGGCCCACCCCAAGGGCGTGCTCCACCGCCAGCGCGCCCCGGCGATTCAGAGTTGGCGATTCGCCGAACACATGGGCCTGACCGCCGACGACATCGTGCTCACCGCCCAGCCCTTTTTCTGGACCGCGGGCATCGCCATGTCCTTGGGCGCAAGCCTGGCGGCGGGCGCGTCCCTTTTCCTCGAACCGGTTTTTGATGCGGCGCGCTTTCTCGAACGCATCGAGAGCGAGGGGATCACGACCCTGCATGCCTGGCCCCACCAGGAGAAGGCCATGGCGGACCACCCGGATGCCCAGACCCGGGATCTCTCGAGTCTGTCCAAGATTGAATTCGCCTCGCCCCTGGCGCCTTTGGTTGGCCTTGAGCACGACGACTGGGGGACCTATGGCTCCTACGGGCTGAGCGAGACCTTTACCTTGGCCAGTTCCTTGCCCGCGGACTCCCCGGCCGACCAGCGCAGCGGTACTCACGGGCGTGCGCTTCCGGGCATGACCCTACGCATCCTCGATATCGAAAGCGGTGAGCCCCATACGGAGGCGATGGAAAAGGGTGAAATCGCGGTCAAGGGCCTCACCCTGATGCGCGGCTACGCGAAGGTGAACCCGGAACTCTATTTTGATGACGAAGGGTTTTTCCGGACCCAGGATGGCGGCGCCCTGGACAGCGAGGGACTGCTTCACTGGAGCGGCCGGCTCTCCAACCTGATCAAGACCGGGGGCGCCAATGTCTCGCCCCTCGAGATCGAGGCGGCCCTGGCCCGCTGCCCGGAGATCGGGGTGGGCGCTGCGGTGGGCGTGCCGCATCCCGTGCTCGGCGAGATCATCGTGGTCTGCGCTGTTCCAGCGCCGGGCATTGAGGTTTCGGAGCCCGCGCTTCTGGCGACCTTGAGTGAAAAGCTCGCGGCCTACAAGCGCCCCAAGCGGATCCTTTTTTTCAGCGCCGAGGAACTCAGCTTTACCGCGAACCAAAAGCTTCAAGTCGAACCCCTGCGCGAATTGGCATTGGGGCGACTCCGGGCCGAGAACGCCGAAATCGCCGGCGTTCGCTACGAGGCCTGAGGGTTCGGGCCCGACCCTCAGGTTCGAAGCCTGTTTGGGTTAGCCGCGAATCCTACGCATGCCCAATATGCCCAGTAGGCCGGCCGTCACGCCAATGGCGATGGGTCCCAGAGCCGGCACGGCAGTAAAAGGGCTGACCGTGAAGCTGGAGTAGGTGATCTCTGACTCTGCAATTTCCACGGAGTTATCCATCCTCCTGCCTTCTCCGGCTACGCCGATCAGGCCACTTTGATCCGGGATGCTGGTAGGGAGATTGTTTCCAGAGAACCAATCGGTGGTGTGAGCCAAGATGAGTAGGAACTCGTCTCCTTCCAGCTCCACGGCGCTCGGGTTGTTGCACTCGCCAGTGAGCGGGTCGATGTCCGGGTCTTCTATGGGCATGCAAGCCACGACAATCGTGGAGCCCTGAATGGTCATGATATCAGCGATGCCCGAGAGGCCGAAGGGGTTGCCGGCTGCATCTAGGTCGAGGTTGTCCAACGTCTCGACGGTGACGACGTGACTGTCGAGGCTGCCAAAGGCTCCAGCGAAAACCGCCTTGTAGGGATCCGAGGAGGGAATGTGGGGGGTCAGGAATGTCCATCTGGTTCCCGACGGGCTGTCGATATTAATCGCATAAGCGTTTGCGCTGTCGAGGTCGATGATCACGCTGGCAGTAAAGGGGCTGCTGACATCGCCAGCCCAGGTTCCCGTGGCGCTGGTCACGGTGCCGGAAGCGTCGAGCTGCACCGGGTCGGCACTGGCATGCGCACCAAGCAACAACGCAGCGGCAGCGAGTGTGATCATGAGAGTTCTGAAAATCTTCATCGAACGTCTCCTGGGGTAGCGAGTGAATAGATCGAACATGAACGTTCTGAAAAATTACCCTTAAAGCGAAAAGGCTGATTCGGCTCGGTCGTGTGATGAGTGAAGTGCAAATGCCAGAACCCCTTACAGTGAGTGGCATCACAACGACTCAAGTGGCGCTAAAAGTAGCGCCAAGTTGACTTTTGGATGGGCCAGCGAAGGGGCGGAGGCCGCTTTTACAGGACAGACCAAACCCGGAGCCGGAACAGGTTTTTAGGCCGCGTCGTTTCTAGGGGAGTAGGACAGTCAAGCCCGCTCGTCGGTTTCGCGGTCCTGCACCGAGCGGACGAACTCGAGATCAGCGGCCCAAAACTCGTAGCCCGCGCCAGCCAGCACCATGGAGACGATCAACAAGGCGTAGCCCAGGGAATCCGAACCAAAGCGCGGCTCCAGCAAATCGCTCAACCAACCCGTGACCGCCGGGCCCACCCCAAGCCCCACGATGTTGATGACGAAGAGCAGTACGGCCCCCGCGGTGGCCCGCATAGCGGGGGTCGACAAGCCCTGGGTAATGGCCAGGGCGGGCGCTTGGTACATGAGTCCGAAGGTGGCCGGCGGAACCATCATGGCCAGGGCCAAGCCAGTACTCGGGGTCAAGTACGCGACAAGCCAGAAAGGCAGGGACGCGATCATCGCCAGCGCGGGCAGAAGGGATCGGCCCCGGGGATCCCGCAGGGCCCAGCGGTCCGACAGCCAACCGCCCCCATACACCCCGATGCCGCCGCCAATTCCGATGATCAAGGCAAGCCAGGTGCCCACCTCTCCGCTCTCCATGCCGTGGGAGCGCTTCAGAAAAGAGGGGGCCCAGGTGACGAACGAGTAGCCGACGAAAGCGTAGAGAGCCGAGCCCAGGGCCGTGTGACGAAAACTGGGAGAGCGCCAGAGGAACGCGATCACCTCCCGGGCGGTCCGGCTTTTGGTTGGCGCGGTGAAACCGTCGGCCATGCCCCGGATGGGTTCGCGCAGGGTCAGGGCCACGATCACCGAGAGAATCAGCCCCGGAAGTCCCACCACCATGAAAGCCATGCGCCAGCCCAGGGTCTCATCGAGCCAGCCCCCGGCCATCAAGCCGACGAGGATTCCGAGGGGAACTCCCAGGGAGAAAATGCCCAGGGCCGCGCCGCGCTTCTCCGGGGGGAAGAGGTCGCTAATCACAGCGTGGGAGGGTGGGCTCCCGCCGGCCTCGCCCACGCCCACCCCGACCCGGCAGAGGAGCAGGACCGCAAAGCTTGAAGCGGCTCCGCAGAGCGCGGTCATCAAGCTCCAGATTGTCAGGGCGATCACGATCACCCACTTGCGCGAGTAGATATCAGCGAGTCGGGCGATGGGGATGCCCAGGGTGGCGTAGAACAGGCCGAAGGCCGTTCCCGAAAGCAGGCCGAGTTGGGTGTCGCTCAGGCCCAGATCGAGCTTGATGGATTCCAGCAGGATCGAGAGCACCTGACGATCCACGAAATTAACGATGTAGACGAGGGCCAGCAGACCCAGGACGTACCGTGTGTACACCGGGGAGAAAGTCGCTGCCGCGGAAGCACCGCGTGTCGAGTCACTTGCGTTCATTGGTTGGCTGCCCGTATCCCCCGATGCGCCCGGCCTCTAGACCGGAGGCTCGCCCATCGGAGGCTCACCCATCGGAGACTCGCCCATCGGAGCCTCACCCATCAATGTCACGCGATGAATCCGCCGCCGGGCTTCGCCAAAGTCGTTGTGCACCCTGTGCTGGGTCGACCGGTTGTCCCAAAAGGCGACGTCACCTTTGCGCCATGGGTGCCGCACCACGAAACGCGGCTCCACGGCGTGGGCATAGAGGAACTCCAATAATTCCTGGCTCTCGGCTTCGGGCATGCCCAGAATCCGCTGGGTAAAGATGCCGTTCACGAACAAGCTCTTGAGCCCGGATTCGGGATGGACACGGACCACGGGGTGGGGGTTTCGGGTATCGGCATCCCACCAGGCCTGGTGCTCGGCGTGGAGGTCCGTGAGCCGGGTCTTGATCTCCCTGGGAAGCGCCGCATAGGCCGCGGTCTGACTGGCCCACTCGGTGTCGCCGCCGCGGTCGGGAACGACCTGCATGTGGAGGATGGAGCCCATGGGCGGGGCGGGGAGGGCGGTCATGTCCGTGTGCCACCACTCGGCGGTGGGGCCGCCATCGGCGGTGTCGATGACGAAGATCTCCGGGTGGCCCGATCCGCCCTCTCGCGTGGGATGAACTTCGGGCGTGCCGAACTCCCGGGCGAATGCGATGTGTTGCTCCTCGCTGAGGGCTTGCTCGGGAAAGATCAGCAGTCCGTACTTAACCAAGGCGCTTCGAATCTCTTGAACCGTTTTCCGGCCCAGGGGGGCCGAGAGGCTCAGGCCTCGAACTTCGGCTCCGATTTCCGGACTCAGGGGATGAAGGTCGAGCATTCAGTTCCTTTGGCCGGTCGACGGAAGGAGATCATCCTAGTCCACATGTTCGGGAGCGGAAATACGGGGTCGGCCCGCTAGGCCAGGGGCGAAAGGGCCATCAACCCGCCGTCCACCACAAGGGTGTGGCCGGTGATGAATGCCGCCGCATCGCTGGCGAGAAAAACCGCTGCGCCCTTGATGTCATCCGGCCCGCCCACCCGACCCTGGGGCACCCGGCTTCGGAAGGCTTCGAGGCGTTCGGGGTCGCTGCGCAGATGATCCATCATGGCCGTGTCAAAGGGGCCGGGGGCAATCGCGTTGACCCGGATGCCGTGGGGGGCGAGTTTGACCGCCATGTCCGTGGTGAGCGAAGTGACCGCGCCCTTGCTGGCGTTGTAGGCCACCACGGGTTCCCGGGCATCGTCGGCGCCCCGAAAGGCCGAGATCGAACTCACGTGGATGATGGTGCCGCCCCCGTGGTCGACCATGTGCCGCGCAGCCGCTTGGGACAAGTAAAAGAGTCCCCGCACATTCAGGTCGAAAACCTTGTCCCAGCCATCCAGGGGGTAATCCAGGAGCGGGGCCGCCCAGGAGCGCCCGGCATTGTTCACGAGAATATCCAGGCGGGGAGTCCTTTCGAGGACCTGCGCGATCAGCCGGTCGCAGTCCGCCGGCTCGGCGACATCTCCGGAAAGCGCAGTGGCCGCACCACCCTGGGCCACGATGGCCTCGGCGGCTTCTTGGCAGGCTTCGAGCTTGCGCGAGGCCACAAAAACGTGTGCACCCGCTTCGGCCAGTCCAAGGGCAATGGCCCGGCCGATGCCGCGCCCGCCTCCGGTGACCAGGGCGGTGCGTTGGCTCAAGGAAAACAGGGACGAACTGGGCATGGGCCCTCCCGGGCGAGTGATGATTACGGGCGAAGTGTTAACTTTGCGTTCGGGGTTGTCCAGACCGGAGACGTTATCGTTCGGATGGCTCCGGTGGGGGGTCGGCGGGCAGGCCCCAGCATCGATCCGCCACTGTCCCCCATTAGTCTCTCCACATTAGCCTCTCCATATTGGCCTCTCCTACATTGGCCTCTCGACAATGGCCTCTCCCAGCCCCGGTCCGGGTCATCCCGGCCGGGGGCCACCGCGAAGGCGTCGCGATTGCTCTCCAACTACCGGGTACTCGACCTCAGCGACGAGCGGGGACACCTTGCCGGGCGCATCCTGGCGGACCTTGGGGCGGACGTGATCAAGATCGAACCGCCCGGGGGCGACCCCCTGCGCGCTCGGCCGCCCCATGCACCCGGGCCCGTACCGGGTTCGGGCACAGGTCTGGGCTGGCTCGCGGGCAACCCGGGCAAGCGCAGCATGGTCCTCGATCTGGCGGATTCGCCGGTGGACCGTGGGACTTTCCTCGAACTGGTGGCCACGGCGGATGTCGTGCTCGAGGCGGGCCGGGCCGGGCGCCTGGATGCAATGGGCCTGGACTACCCAGCCCTCTGCGCGGCGTTGCCGGAAAATCATCCGGGCCTGGTGCTGTGCTCCATCAGCCCTTTCGGACAGACGGGACCGTATCGGGCTTTCGACGGCCACGATCTGGTGTGCGTCGCAATGGGGGGCAATGCGAGCCTGACCGGGGATCCCGACCGTGCCCCGGTGGTCTGCAGCCTGCCCACCGCCTATATGCACGCGGGCCCCGAGGCGGCTCTCGGTATTTTGCTCGCCCTGTGGGCACGGCCCGGGCGCGGGACCGGGCAGCAGGTGGATGTCTCCCTCCAGGAGTGCCAACTCGCCACGTTAATGACCGGGGCCGGTCAGTTCGCCCGGGAGCCGACGTCAAGGCCGCGCACGGGTGCGCGCACGGGCGCGACCCGGGAGATCTGGCGCTGCTTGGACGGCTGGGTGTCCTATGGGCTGCGCGGGGGACCGGCGCGGCTTCCGAATCTGAAGGCCACCGTGGCGTACATGGCCGAGGCGGGCATGGCTCCGGACTGGTTGCAGGCATTCGACTGGTCGGTCTACAACCCCGCCGCCATGGCCCCGGCCGATCTGCAGCGTTTGGAGGCGTGCTTCGGTGCTTTTTTTGCCACGCGATCCATGGCAGAGCTCTATGCCGAAGCCCTGGTTCGCCGCATTCTGCTGGCGCCGTGCAATGACGCTCGGGAGATTCTGGAGCAATCGCAACTTCGCGCCCGGGACTTCTTCGCCGAAGTCGCCTATCCGGCCCTCGGGTTGTCGATCGAGCAGCCCGCCTTCTTTGCCCGGACCAGTGGAGGGGGCCTGGGATTGCGAGGACCGGCGCCGGAACTCGGGGCCCACGCCGAAGAAATCCGAGAGGAACTGAGGCGCTCGCCCCGACGGGCCCAAGAGGCCGGGGCCAAGAGCGGTGGCCCCTTGCCCGGGGCACCGGGTGAGACGGGCTGTCTCGAAGGTTTGCGGGTGCTCGAGCTTGGTTCCGGGGCAGCGGGACCCGTGGCCACGGGCTACCTCGCCCAACAGGGCGCCCGGGTCATTCGCATTGAATCCTCCCGGCGCCCGGATTTCCTTCGTCTGCTTCACGTGACCCCGGACAACCGCGACGAGCCGGATATTCTCGAGCGCGCGCCCATGTTCGTGCTGCTGAACCCAGGAAAAGAGAGCCTGGCCATCGACATGACGAAGCCCGAAGGCGTCGCCCTCGTCCGGCGCTTGATCGACGAGTGGGCCGACGTGGTGGCAGAAAATTTCGCGCCGGGGGTGATGGAGCGCTGGGGTCTGGACTACCCGCGGTTGCGCGAGCAACGGCCGGATCTGGTGATGGTCAGCGGCTGCCTGTTCGGGCAAACCGGTCCCCAGCGCAGCTATCCCGGTTTCGGTGGTCAGGGGGCGGCACTGGCGGGCTTCAATCACATGACGGGCTGGCCCGATCGTGAAGCCCTGGGCCCTTACGGGACCATCACCGATTCGCTTTCACCGCGCTTCGTGGCCACGGCTGTGATGGCGGCGCTGATCCATCTACGCCGAACCGGAGAGGGGCAGTTCATCGATGTCTCCCAGATCGAAACCGGTGTCTACTGCCTCGCAGAAATGGTGGTGCGCTACAGCGCAGGGGGCGAGGTGATGGCCCGGGCGGGCAATCGCAGCGTGGATTCGGCCCCCCACGGCATCTACCCGTGTCGGCCCGGACCGTCGGCTTCCCCGAACTGGATTGCCCTGGCGGTGCACGACGAAGCCCAGTGGCAGCGCCTAGTGGACTGCATGGGAAACCCGGCCTGGGCTCGGACCTCGGACTTTGCGCGCCTGGAAAGCCGCCTGAAGAATCAGGAGGCCCTCGATGCTGCCCTGGGCAACTGGACCCGGGAGCACGAGGCCGAAGCCCTGATGGAGCGGCTCCAGAACGCGGGGGTCGAGGCCGGAGTGGTCCGCGATCTGGCGGGGCTTCAGAAGGATCCCCAATTGGCTGCCCGGGAGCATTTTGTTCGCTTGGGGCACCGGGTTCTGGGCGAGCTGGCCTTTGAGCGATCCGGCAGCCGGCTCTCGGCGGACCCGGGTCGACTCGACCGTCCGGGTCCGGGCCTGGGCGAACACTCCCATGGGATTCTCTCGGGTATCCTTGGGCTCTCGGAAAAGCGGATCGCCGAGTTGGTGGCGGACGGAATCAACGTTTGAATTGCCCGAGCCGGGGCGCGGTGCTTGCCGAAGGAGACATTCATGGACCTACGCGATTCGCCCGCTGAGGCGGCCTTTCGCACCGAGGCCCGAGCCTGGCTCGAGGCGAACCTGCCCGAGCACTGGGGCACCCCAAAATATCCCAAGCCCGAGACACCGGCGGAGGAAGTGACCTTTCTCCGGGCATGGCAGCGACAGCTCTTCGAGGGCGGATGGGCGGGACTGGATTGGCCCCGGGAATATGGGGGGCGCGATGTGGATGTCATCCAGAACCTGATCTGGCAGGAGGAGTACACCCGGATGCGGGGGCCCAACCAGATCAGTATGTCCGTGGGCACCAGTCTGGTGGGTCCGACCCTGATGGCGCGTGGCGCCGATTGGCAGAAGGAACGCTTCCTTGCCCCCATCCTGAAAGGGGAAGAGGTTTGGTGTCAGGGGTTCTCCGAGCCCAATGCGGGCTCGGACCTGGCTTCCTTGAAAACCCGGGGCGTGGTGGGGGGCGACTCCATCGTGGTCCAGGGCCAGAAGACTTGGACGAGCTTTGCCCAGCAATCGGATTGGTGCATTCTGGTGGTGCGCACCGATCCCGACGCGGCCAGGCACAAGGGCCTGAGTTTTCTTCTGGTGGACATGAAGACCCCGGGCATCACGATCCGCCCCCTGGTCGAAATGACCGGGCATGCCTGGTTCAACGAAGTGTTCTTCGACGATGTGCGGGTCCCACTCGAAAACGTGGTGGGCGAGATCAACGGCGGCTGGGATATCGTGATCACGACCCTCTCGGTGGAGCGCGGTTCGTCGGCCCAGCACGCGCGCCTGGGAGCCGACTTGGACCTTCTCATTCAAGCCGCCCGGGATACGCCCCGGGGCGAGGGGCGTGCTTCGGATGATCCCGCCGTGCGTCAGAAGCTTGCGGGATTTGCCGCCGAGATGATGGTGATGAAGATGTCGGTCTACCGAAACGCCTGGGCGATCAAGGAGAAAGGATTGCCGGGCCCCGAGGGTTCGACGCTTAAGGTGCTCTGGAGCGAACTCGATCAACGACTCAAGGCCGCCGCCATCGAGATCCTGGGCCCGCGCGCATTGGTGAGCCAGGGGGATCCACTGGCGATTGATGATGGGTATTGGGCCTACGAGGCGCTCTGGTCCCGGGCTGCCACGATCTACGCCGGAACCTCCGAAGTCCAGCGCAATATCATCGCCACTCGGGTATTGGGTCTACCGCGCTAGCCCAAGGCCGGGGGCGGTGAAGACGCCCCGGACAGGGGACCAATCAACGTTTGGGCTGCGATCTCGCGTTGATGCGCGGGAGAGCCAAACGCGAGTTCCGCCGCTCGGGCGTGCTTGAAGTAGAGGTGGAGATCCTCTTCCCAGGTGAACCCCAGCCCCCCGTGGATCTGAATGCCGTCGCCGGCGACCTTCACCCAGGCCTCGCTGCAATGGGCGTTGGCCAGGCAGGCGGTGGTATGCACATCGGGCTCGTTTTCCGCCAGGGCCCAGGCGGCATAGTAGGCCGCGGACCGGATCCCCTCGCTGGCCACCAGCATATCCGCGCACTTGTGTTGAATCGCTTGAAAGCGACCGATGGCTTGACCGAACTGTTCCCGGGTCTTGGCGTAGGCCACGGAAAGCTCCAGGACGCGTTCGGCGGCGCCGCTGGCCTCGGCACAAAGACCGACCCGGGCATGGTCGTGAAGGCGTTCGAGCAGGGACCAGCCGCCATGAAGGGGGCCGAGTAGGGCGCTCTCCGGAACCCGGACCGCATCGAAGGAGACCTCGGCCAACTTGCGAATTTGCTCGACGAAAGCGATTGGCCTTCGGTGTAGACCGGGCGCTTGGGTCTCCACGAGAAAGAGGCTGATCCCCGCCCGGGGGTCTTCCTCGGCGTCCCCGGTCCGGGCCGCGACGATCAATTGGTCGGCCGAAGGCGCATCGACCACGAAACATTTTTGGCCGTCGAGTCGGTAGCCACCGTTCTCGGCCCGGGCGCGCATCTGGATGCCCCCGGGCCCCCAGTCCGCCGCCGTTTCCACTTGGGCCAGGGCGAGGCGCAATTCGCCTCGGACCAGCGCCGGGAGCAAAGTCTGACACTGGGCCTCCCCGGCCCCGAGCCGGAGTGCGAGAGCGCCCACCAATGCGGTGGAGAGAAAGGGACCCGGGCACAGGACCCGACCCATTTGCTCCAGCAGGAGGGCAAGGTCCACCATGCCTAGATCGCTTCCCCCATAGCGCTCTGGGACGATCATGCCGAGCCAGCCGAGCTCGGCCATCCGTTGCCAGAGGGCTTCGGGCAGGCCCCGGGTGTCGTCGAGCTGGGCGCGCACCAACGCCATGGGGCACTCCTGCTCGAGCACCGATCGAGCGCTCTCGCGCAGCATTTCCTGTTCTTCGCTGAACTTGACGTCCATGGCTATTCGACTTCCGACCGGAGGAGGCCCGGGTTGCGTGGACGATATAGCTCCGCTGAGCGCTTTCGGCCCCCTCGGCGCGATGGTTGCCCCGAGCCCCATTGGCTAGCCTACCTCTCCCGTCTCCTCTTTCCCGTCTCCCCCGGTGTTGCCAAAGCGGGGCAAGGACAGCCGCCGCCATGCCACCGAGGAACAGTGAAGCCACGGGAGCCAAGGGGAGCCCCACAGCGCCGGCGGTGAAGGCCCAGACCGGGCGGGTGCTCGGCCCCCGGGCGCTTCAGACGCGCCAGCGCCTGCTGGTGGCTGCGGCCGAACTCTTTCGGGAACGCAGTGCCCTGGACCTTTCGGTGGCCGAAATTGCTCGCCGGGCAGGGACTTCGGCGGCAACCTTCTACCAATATTTTGCGGACGTCGAGGAGGCGGCTCTCCATCTGGCCCGGCAGGCGGCCGAGGAAATGCCCGCGGTCCTGGACCTGATCGATGGACCCTGGCAGGGGGAGCAGGGCCTAGTCACCGCGCAAAGAATCGTTGAGGCCTTTATGCACCACTGGGAGGCCCACCATGCCGTGCTCCTGATCCGGAACCTGGCGGCGGACCACGGCGATCCGCGTTTCCAAGAGGCGCGTCGGCGAGCGCTCTCGCCCTTTCTGGAGCGCCTCGCCGAGCGTGTGGCCGAGTTCCAGGCGGCCGGGCGGGTTTCGGATCGTCTCCACCCCTTTGCGACTGCGGCGGCACTGGGCTCCGTCCTTGAGCGACTCTCGGCCCACACCCAGGAACTCGAGCACAGAGGCGTCGACCACGATGAGCTGCTCGCCACCTGTGCGGGCATCATTCACCAGGTCGTCACCGGCGGCACCCCGAGCCTGAAATAAATGGGGCGATTTTCCCATTCTTGATTAATGAGTTCGATGGGCGCAGAATAGGGCCTCCGGGTTCGCCGTCTGATCCGGATTGCAGAGCGAAGGGCGCACTCGCGCACGCACGCGATGAGAGATCCCAGCTTCCCCCCAAGGAAAAAGGGAAACACCTCGATTCGCCGAGCACCGCTCGCACGCCATGGCAAAAAGGACGGCACCAGCGCCCGAGTGGAGATCCAATCTCCCTCGGGCGCTTCTTTTTGCTCGCCTGGCTAAGCCCCCGACCTCCGGCCAACCCATAGAGATCGATGGACGCATTGGGGTCGGACGAGGCGATCGATGGGGGGTGACGAGGGGCCCGGGTTTGCGGGTTCGGATCGAGGCGGCTCTAGGCGAAGCGCGCCTGGATCCAATCGACGGTCAAGTCCATCAGGGCTTCGACATCCGGAGCACGAGTCGCGCCGAACTCGGGCTCGAAGTAGTGACGCGCGGACGGAAAAGAATGAAAGGTCCGGTCTCGGGCGGCCACGGCTTCGAAGATCGGACCGGCATCGGTGTTCGGGTAGATCTCCCGGTCCCGGCCCGCATTGACCACCAGAGTGGGTTCTTCGATCTGGGGCAGGGTGAGCATCAGGTCCGCTTGGGAACTGAGTCCCGACCAGGTCGATAGCCAGGCCCGGGGCGTGCAGATCCGCGCAAAGCCGGTCAGGGCCATGTTCATCAGATCCGGGCGGTCACTGAGAAGCGATCCATATTCCCGGTCCGAGGGGTCGAGGTGATGGTCCGCATAGTGGAGGTTGGCCATGGTGCGGTAGATCACGAGCACGGGTTCGAATGCTTCGCGCAGGAGGATCTGGCGCTGCTCGTGCGCCGGTAGCCGCGTGAAACCTTCATCGGCGTGGAGCTTCTCCGCCTCGGCGGCCTCTCGGGCCAAACCCCGCGCGTGGTCATCGATTCGCTTCACCCGTTGAATTTGCGCATCCCGGTACCGCTGGACAAAGTCCGGTGCGTACTCGCTCCACTCGGGCGGGGGGCGAAATCCGTTGCTCGGCGAGTACATGTCGAGGGTGGGATCGCTGGCGAAAGCGTCGTGCTCGTCGAGCACCCCGGGATCGATGCACTGGTTGATCACCCGGCCCTCACCCTTGTGGGCAGATACATAGACCAGGCCGTCCGCCGGCGAGAGCGTGTAGCTTTCGAGGCGTGTCGGGGCCCCCGCCGGAGTCTTCTTGAGGCGAAGCCCGGGGGCGAGCTTGGCTTGGGACTGGTAGAACGCGTTCAGGGAGCCCCCGCCCGAATTGCCCAGCAGGATCACTTGCTCCACGCCGCGATCGCGCAGGAACGAGACACAGGCGCCCACGTCCAGAATGATTTGTTCGTGGACGGTGTCGGTGTCGTTATTCGGGTTTCGGGTGTTGGCCCCCAAACACCCGATGCCGGCGGCCAGAAGCCTCGGGAAACTGTAGTGCCGAGTAAAGTCCACCCGGGGATGCATGCACACCACGGCCACCCGGGGTACGGGTTGCCCTCGCGGGGTCCAGAAGAGCCCTTGGATCTGCCGATGGTCCGCGGTCTCGAGCAGCAGCGGAGCCACCTCGGCCGACTCGGGTTCTTGCCTGAAGTGAAAGGGGGCGCCTCCCCAGTAGGTCTTGGCCACGAGCAGCAAGCGCGTTCCCTCCTTGGGCCGCGGCAGGGCCGGTTGACTATCGCGCCAGTTCCGCCATCAAGGCAAAGAGTTCGACGGTGTTTGGCGCTGGCCGAGTGTCGCCAAACTCTCGGTATAGGGTGTGTACATTCACCACGATCCGTTCGGAATCCAGCCAAGAGGAATAGTCATCCAGGGAAATATCCCGGGCGGCCTCGGAGGGGGGCATGCCCGCGTCGTAACGCAGGCGCGCCTGGTCCCGGATGTAGACCAGGTACTCGCGCATCGCCGCGACACCCTGGATGTCGGTGAGTGGACCGTGGCCGGGCACGATGAAGCGGGGGTTCATCTCGATGATGCGATCACAGGCCCGAATCCAATTGCCTACTGGGCCCTCCCAAAGGATGGGGGTGCCATCGATGAAGAGGATATCGCCGGTGAAAACGACGCCGTCGCCGGGCACGTGAACCAGAACGTCGCCCCGGGTATGGGCTGGACCGACTTCGAGGAGGTGGACATCTTTGTCCCCCACGCGCTGGATCAATTCCCCCTCGAAGGTCTTGTTGGGCGGGGTGGCGACGATGCCCTCGAATTCGAATGCGCCAAAAATTTGTTTGAAGAACGCCCCCGCTGGCCCGAGTTCGTCGGCGTTGCGCAGCATTCCCGCCATAATATCGGGTGTCACTTCGGCCATTTCCTCGGCGCTCGCCCGGGAGGCGATGATCGTCGCGCCATCCACCAGTTGGTTGCCGTAGCAGTGATCTCCATTGGCGTGGGTATTCACCAGGGTGTCAATGGTGACCGCGGCGGGTGTCGCATCGGCCATGGCGGAGAGCATCTCTCGGGTCAGGGGGAGGTCGAAGAGAGTATCGACCAGGAGTGAGTGCTCCCCGTCGGTAATGAGTCCCGCATTGCTATAGCCCCATGAACCGTCGGGCTGGAGCCAGGCGAAGAGTCCCCCACCAAGATCCTCAAGACCCTTGGAGTACGGCTTGTTTGCCATGGCGGGTTCCCCCCGGAGCGGTTCTCGATTGCTCAGTCTCGAGTGGAGGTTGTGCGTCCTGGGCCCAATGGGTTTTCAGTTTCGAATCACAGTTTCGAAAGAGCAAGAGCCTCGGACTCAGCTGCCCTGGCTCGCCTGGCTTTTGAGGGCACGCTCCACGTACTTGAGCCACTTGTTCGCACTGTTGGCGCTTTTTTCCTCTTCCGCCGCCGCCTGGAAGGCCGTCTGCGCCGAGAGGTAGCGATCCTCGTTGTAATTCGAGATTCCAAGAAGCAGTTGCGCAGAACCCACATCCCGCAAGCCACCCTTTTCGATCGCGGACTGGAGGGCCCTCCGGGCCTTTCTCCAGTCTTCGACTTCAAGGTGCACCTGGGCCAGACGAACGTAGAGATCCCCGTCGGTCGAGAGTTCTGCGGCCTCGGCCAGGGGCGCGATGGCGGATGTGTACTCACGGGCGTGGAGCAGACTGTTCGCGTACAGCTCGAGGTTGTCCGCGGTATTCTCCACGGTGCCGTCCTTAATTCCCTTCGCCATGACCTGTGACGCTGGCCAGGGGAGGCTGTGGAAGAGGTAGCGCTGGGTGAGCTGAGTCAGCTCCCTCTCCTTGTCGAGGTAGTCCAAATGGTACGCGAGTTCCAGCATGGCGAGGGCCTTTTCCTCATCACCGATATTCGAATATCCGAAGGCCAACTGCATGTAGTAGTCCTTCTTCGGGAAGAGGGTCACCAACTGCTTGAGAACATCCAAGGTCTCGGTCATATTCCCGTTCTGGTACTCCACGGCGAGGAGCATCCGGAGCCGATTTTCTACCGGCGTCGTGGATAAATTCACGGTTGTCCGGGCATGGTCGAGGGCCGAGGCCCAGTCCTCTTTGCCCGCGTACGCGATGGTGATCATGAAGTGGGCCTGGGCATCGGGCCGCTCGGCCCCATCGAGCCATGCCTCGAAGAGTTCGATGGCTCGGTCGTAATTTTCCTGGCCCAAGTAGAGCTGACCCAAGTTGTACTTGAGTTGCTGCATCGCCGATTCCGGTAGGTAATCCACAGAGAGCGCCACTTCGAAGGCAGCCAGTGCTTCTGTGTACTTCTCTTGGGCGCCCAGCATGTAGCCCATCATCTGGAAGACAGTGGCCCGGTCGAATTTCTTGAGGCGGGTCTTCTTGCTGAGGGGTTCGAGAACTTCGAAGGCGGCTTGAAAGTCTTCGGCTTCCGCCAGATCCTGAACCTTCAGCAGCTTCTTGCCGACTTGCAGGCTGGGAACGAAATTCTTTCGGCTGCTCTTCCTCTTTCGTTCCGCACCGGAGACCGATCCAGCCACGGCAAAAGACAGGCTACAGGCAAGCGCAATGGCAACCAGCACGCGAAGCCATCGGTTCTGAGCTGCTGTTCGAAGCATGGGGTCAGCCTCCTTTTCTCATTCTTGCCCCTATTGTTTCGCCGGTCGAAAATCGGTGTCGCGGTTTTCTCAAGGCAGCGGATCTAGGGCTGGGATTCGCGCTGTTGGACTCGGATCAGACGTCATCTAGGTCGAAGGAGAGCTTGACTTCCTCGACCCGGCTGGTGGCGACGCCGTCGACGATTCGAGGCCTGTACTTCCATTTCTTCAAGGCACGAATAGCCGCACGGTCAAAAATTCGTTTGGGCTGGGCGTCGATGACGGTTGGGTTCTCCACCGTGCCGATGGCCGTAATCGTAAAGCTCAGAACCACCCAGCCTTCGATTCCGCGCTCAGCGGCTCGGATCGGATACTGGGGAGGTACACGCACCAAGGGGACACTGTCCGAATCGCTCGGTGCGCCCAGACTGGGGCCCGACCCGAGATCGGGCCCGGCGCTGAGGTCCGGGGCGAAAATCGCCATTGCGTTCGCATCGGGCGCATCCGTCTGGGACATCTGCAACTCCGGCGGCGGAGGCGGCTCCGGGGGTTTCTCCTTCTTGGGCAATTCGCGCTTTCGGGTCTGGGTCGCCGTGTCTCGCTTAAGGCGAACAAACTCGATCACTTGTCCCTTCTTGATATCGGCCCCCCGGTCATTCCCCATGGATATGAGAAATTGCATCAGGTAGAAGAGCCCGAAGGTGATACCGAGGGCAAGTAGGGCGGCTATTCCGAGACGTACAGCCATGCGAGACTATTCCCCAACCTCGTTGGCCGCGATAGAGACATTGAAGACACCGGCCCGGCGAGACGCGTCCATGACCTGAACGAGCAGGCCATTCTTTGAGTTCTTGTCGGCCTGAATGACCACAGAACCCTGGGGGTTCTCGGCATGAAGGCGCTCGATATTGGCGCGCACCGAGCGCGGATCCACCTGGCGGCGATCTATCCAGATCTGGTTGCTATCCGTGATGGCGATGAGGATATTCCCGCGCTCCTTCACGGTGGCGGTGGCCGCATCGGGTCGGTTGACGTCGATACCGGATTCCTTGACGAAGGAGGCGGTGACGATGAAGAAAATCAACATAATAAACACCACGTCGAGCATGGGTGTAATGTCGATTTGGGCCTCTTCTTCTTCCCTGGCTTTTTTGCGACGCATCGTATAGAGAGTCCGTTCCCTGTGCCGGCGAGGTCAAGCCTCGTCAGTCGTGAGTCATTCTGTCTGCGAGTTTATCGCCTTCATCCTTGGCAAATTTCTGGAGTTGCACCGAGAAGTAGAGGCCCGAGAGCGCGGCCACCATTCCCGCCATTGTGGGGATCGTGGCTTTGGAAACTCCAGCCGCCATGGCGCGAGCGTTGCTGTTTCCAGCGGTTGCCATGACGTCGAAAACTTCGATCATTCCCGTGACGGTTCCGAGGAGCCCCAGTAGTGGGCAGAGCGCGACCAGTGTATTGATCAGTTTGATCGAGTGGTTGAGATCCACGGACGTTTCTGAAATCCAGAGCTCGCGAATACGATGGGCACGCCAGGAGACTTGATCGTCCCGGCTCATCCATCGGTCCAGCACCGCCTTCGCTTCGCTCGGATAGACGTAGCGGAAGAAGTACTGTCGCTCCAGAATCATGGTCCACATCGCCAAAGTCACGGCGAAGATCATCAGCAGGACGTCACCGCCCCGGTTGATGAAATCACTGACCGCTTCAAATAGACCCGTCACGCTTGCAGTCCCCCTTGAGTCCTCAAGCCTTGTCCACACCCGGGCGGCCAGTGCCAGCAGCCTCGGCTTCCGACTGTTTCGCGATGAGTCCGGTGCTCTGTTCCTCGAGGACCGTCGTCACCCCACGCGCCATGCTGTAGATGACCGCGTGCATGAGAACCAACGGAATCGCTGTCAGTAGACCCAACATGGTGGTGACCAGAGCCTCGGAAATACCGCTGGCCATCATCTTGGGATCGCCGGTACCGAAGAGGGTGATGATCTGAAAGGTATTGATCATGCCGGTCACGGTACCGAGAAGCCCCATCAGGGGCGCGACGGCCGAGACCACCTTGATGAGCCAGAGGAAACTCTCAATCTTTGCGGACTCCTTGAGAACCTGCTCTTCGAGCTTGAGTTCCAGGGTCTCGGTGTCCAGATCCGGGTTGGATTGGTAGATCTTGAGGACGCGTCCGAGGGGGTTGGCTTCGTCTGGGGCACTCGCGTTTTTCTGGACTGCCACCTTTCGGCTCACAATAGAGACGTAAGCCAGGCGAACCAAGCCAAACAGGAAGGTGAACGAACCTAGGATAATAATCGCGTAACCGATCGAGCCACCGAAAGCGATTCTTTCCCTGAACTCAGGCGTGTTGACGAGGAGCGCCAGGATCGCGCCCCGGGCGGGGTCGACGGCAAAGCGAACCAAACCTTCATCCGCCGAATCCAGGTCGGAAATTGTGTCGACATATTTCGGCGCCGGCTCGCGGCCGATTTCTCCAAGCTTGCCCACGTCGGTGATCCACTTGAGGTACTCGCCCTGGGAGATCGCGTTGAAGGAACCGATGCGGATGACTTCCTGCTCTTGCTCTTCGCCGGAAACCTTGACCACGTTGGTGGTGAAGCGTGCGACCTTGCTGGACTCGTTCATCTCCTGCAGGAGGATTGCCCACAATCCTTCGAGGTCCGCGATGGCCGGGAGAGCCTTGCTTTGGCCCAATTTGTCGAGGAAAGGCAGGCGCCCCGGGTACTGGGCGCTGATCAGGGAGTTCTCCACGTGGCTCCGGGTATCACCGGATACCTGGCGCACAACGCCAAAGAGTTCTCCGAGGGTTCCGAGTCGCTGACTCAGGACTTCCTCTTGCTCGGCGATCTTCAACTCGTTCTGCTCGAAGTTCTCTTCCAACTGATCGCTTCGGGCTTCCTCGGCGGCCAGGCTGGCCTTGGCTTGGGCGAGAAGGCTCTGCTGCCGGGATCTCTCCCCCCGGAATTCCTTCTCTCGGCGTTCGTTGACAACGCGCTCGGCACGCCAACCCTCACGGACCCGCTCGAGCAATTGGTCAATGGTGAGGCCAGGGGGGACTACCGCGCGCGCGGGGGCGGCTTTGGCCTCGGTTTCGGCGGTTCCGTCCTGGGCCAATGCGCCCAGAGGCGTGGCCAGCAGTGCGGCGCCTGCGAGCGCCGTCAAAAATCCCCGACTAATTCGGTGGGCCTTCTCTCGCTTGATCACTGTGCTCTTGATCACTGTGCTCTTGATCACTGTGCGCTTGATCACTGTGCATCCTCCGGAGCCGACACGGGGACACGGATCAAATCGGGCGCCAATTGCTTGCGCGCGATGCGAACCCCCTTGCGGATAGAATCTCTGTATTCGCTTCCCAACTTGATCCATTCGTGACTTTTCTGGTCCCAAGCACCGACCTCTTCACCATCCAGGGTCTGATAGAGAAGGCTGATTCGCCCGACCCGAAGGAAGTCGAGTGTTCGTTCTTGGCCGTCGATATCCAGGGTGTCCTGGTAGACCTCGATGGTGCGTCCGTATTCATTTTCGATCTGGTACGCCTCCATGATGCGGCGGTACTTCTCGGAGTCCTCCACATCGGCGCGGTCCATCAGTTCCCTCAGGCCCGCAATGCGCTCGGAGCGTTCTTTGCTGAGCATGGGCACGTCGAGCTGGATGAACTGGTCCAAGCCGTCGACCATTCGGAGCATCAGCGGGGTGACCTCTCGGCCGATCACGGTGACGTTGGCGATCTGGAAATCCAGCGAGGCGAGTTCCGCTTCTTGGGAGGTCACCAGTTTCGTCAACTGGGCGTTGTACACCCGAAGGGATTCGATCTGATCGATGATGGCGCGATACTCTGACGCCATGGTGTCGGTCTGATCGTCAACCGAGTTGATTCTCTCCTGCGATTGCACAGATTTCTCGTTGCCTTGACGCTCCTCAGCAATCGCCGTCTCGATGTCCTCGGCGCTGGCGATCCCAGCGGCCAAGAATGCGAGTCCGATCATGGCGATCGTAATTCTTCCGGAGCGTCGTCCCAAAAGGACGTCCGCGATAGTCGACAAGATTTCCCCCACATGTCACATAATGAGAGGCGCGTTCACTTGAGTAGCGCCTGGGTGGTTGGTTAAAGGTTCGCTCTGGCTTGCAACAGTGCATTTATCGGCGGGATGGCAAAACGAGCCGTGGCCGACAAGAGCGATCCCGGCCATTTGGTACCCAAATCAGAGCCCAGGCGAAACCCGCTGAGCGTAAATTCTCGATCGCGGTCTCGTTCGGCTGGCCGATCTGGGGGTCCCGTTCGGGTGCGCCCACCCTTTTGGGGGGGGATGGGTCTCCATTTGGGTCTCTGAACCCCATTGTGGGAGCCGGGTCAAATAGAGCCCGAAGCGGCAAAACTCAGTTTCCTGCGGGGGTTGCCGATAGAGATCACTCCTGACCACGTACCCCCACGCGTTGAGCCCGGGCGTTATCCGAGCACCAGGAGAATCCCATGACCGAATTTATTACGCCTCATTCCGCCAAATCGCCCAATTTCGTGGCGGCGCCCCGGCCCCTGGCCACTGTGGCTCCGGAGAGGACCCGATTGTTGGCCCACCACGAGGCCGCCCATGCGGTCGTCTGCTTCGTCCTCTACGGCGACGAGGTTATTCGCGAAGTCGAGCTTTTCGGAGATCGTCCTGGCGAAGACCCGGCGATGAAGACTTTCTCCCTGCTCCCGATTCCAATCGTGTGTCGGCCCACTTCCGGTGTCCCTCGAAGGGGGAACCCGGCGCCGGTCTCCCCCGAGGCCATCGTCGATGCCCATGGGGTCCTCTCCTATGCGGGTTGTGTCGGCGAGGCGCTCTTTCAGGGCTTCGACGTCGACAAAGCGGGCCCGGACTCACTGCTCAATGAGGACCAGAGGGGACGCTTCACTCAGGACAGGCGAGGGCTGGCCCGACTCGCGGATACAGTCAATCTCTCTCGCCCGAGCGACAACGTTTACCCCGAGTACTGGGACGAAGCCAGCCGGCTTCTGCGCAGCCACTGGTCGGGAGTTTCCAGTATTGCGGACTGCCTTTACCAGCGTGGGTCCCTCAATGGCGACCGAATTGACGCACTGCTCTGCGACGCGTTTCCCGTCTGAGACCCGCCGGTTCCCGGGGCGAGCCCCCGGGCCGGTGGGAAGGGCATTGGCCTATGAATGCCTTCGACCCGCTGGATCGCGAGCTCCACATTGCTCCGGGCACCCAGCGAGCTAGGGTCCGGCCGCCGCGATTCCGCGTCCGGGCCCCGAGGGTGGCTCTCCCTGCGGATCTCGCGGGCAGAACTGGATCAACGGCTTCGCTGACCGCCGCCTTCCCACCGCGGATTTGGCAAGGGGACTATGTCTTCAGAATCGGCTCCGCTGGAGGACAAGGCTGAATCCGCCTTGCGCCCGGAGATTCCGGGCATCCTGCGCTTGGCTTGGCCGGCGGTGGCCAGCAATCTCGCTTACTCCATGGTCGGGCTGGTTGACATCAAGATCGTCGCTTCCCTGGGGTCTTCGGCGGTGGCGGCGGTGACCACCGGACACCGCATCTTCTGGGTCTTGCAAGCTGTGATGATTGCCATCACCGCAGGAACCACGGCTCTAGTGGCTCGGGCCTGGGGGGCCAAGAATAAGGACGAGGCCGAGAGGGTGACTCGTGCCTCCCTTTGGTTGTGTATGGGCGTCGCTGGCGCCATGACGCTGCCCGCCTTCTTTTTTGCCGATCAACTCGCGGGCATCTTCGAACTCGATGATGCGACGGTGGCGGATGCGGCGAGCTTCATCCGGGTGATGAGCTTGTTCAATGTCGCCTTCGCCATGAGCATGGTGATCGGCTCGGCGCTCCGTGCGGCCGGGGACACACTCACCCCCCTGTGGATCGGGCTGGGGACCAATTGTGTGAACGTCTTCCTGGTCTACGGGCTCGTGTTCGGACAGTTCGGGCTGCCCGCCATGGGGGTGAGGGGAGCCGCGCTAGCGACAGGTCTCTCTCTTCTCTCCGGATCGATGGTCAGCCTCGGGCTGTGGTGGGGAGGAAAACTGCGGATTCCGCGGGGTTCCGGCGTCGCCCTGACCCAGCAGAGAGTTCGGCAGTTGATTCGCATCGGCTACCCGGCGGGCCTCGAGCAGGCGGCGATGCAGGTGGGATTCATCGTCTTTCTCTGGATTGTCTCCCTCTATGGCACCGCGCCCTATGCGGCCTACGGCATCGGGGTCCAGATTCTGTCTTTTTCCTTTGTGGTTGGCATTGGCTTCAATATCGCGGCGTCCACCCACGTGGGTCAGAAACTCGGCGCGGGCGATCCAGAGGGCGCCGAGCATTCGGGCTGGCGGGCCATGCGCTTGGCGGTTTTGACCATGGCGATCTTGAGTGGCCTGATCATCATGACCGCGGAGTCCATTGCTTCGTTCATCATTGACGACCCCGAGGTTGTTCGGTTGACCGTCGTCTTCATTTATGTGCTCGGGGCCGCCCAGCCGCTGATGGCCATCGACTTCACCTTGGGTGGAGCACTGCGGGGGGCGGGAGATACGCGTTTTCCCCTGGTCACCACGATCGCCGGGCTGGTGGTGGTCCGGGGCTGCGTGGCCGGACTCCTGGCACTGTTGGATTTCGGGGTTGAGTGGGTCTTCTGTGCGCTGCTCTTCGATTACTGCGTCAAGTCGAGTTTGATGAGTTGGCGCTTTCGTCGCAGGGCCTGGCAGAAAATCGTCATTTGACTCTCGCCTCTCGCCCCCGCCCCTCGGCCACCGACCCCTAGTGACTTGCTCTCCCCAAGGGCATCCCGGCGTATTCAGTGCCGTATTCAGTGCCGGGTTTTGAGGCCGCAGGCCTTCATTCGATCGAAGGCGTAGCTCCGGATGCCGGGAGTGACGCCCAGGGTATTGGCCGGAGCATCCGAACCATCAAAGCCGTAAAGGTGGGTCATCTCCACCGCGAGGCCGCCGCTCTCGTAGGAGGCTTCCAGGTTCAAGAGGACCGGGCACGGGATGGACTCGATTTCCTCGCGCGTGTCGAGACTGCGTGAAGCGTTTCGATCGTAGTCGCTGACCAACTGATGCCGAACGGCCTCGTGCCAGCTTTTTGATCCCCCTTTGCCCGTGCTCGGGCGGTACTCGGTCGGATCGCCGCCGCCCACCGCACCTCCCGAGCCCCGGGAAGGTCTGGGACCGGCAGAGGGGGGCGTTTGAGAAGGTTTCCGGTCCGGGGCTGCCGGGGGTGCTCCGTCCGAGGATCCCGGTGGGGTAGGGCGGCACTCGGCCGGACCCGGAGACAGCTCGGCCCGCAGGGCCAGGACCTGCTCGGCGCGGACCTGGATCTTCCCCTCCCAGGGTTCAAAGCCCTCCTTCTCCACCCGGACTGTGTGAGCGCCGGCGGGAACTCGATATTCCCCTGGACCCGTTGTGCCCACGTCCAGACCATCGATCTTGAGCCGGGCCCCCTCGGCGTTGGACTCCACAACCAGTTCGCCTTCACCCTGGCAAAGTCTTGGGGAGTAGTGCCGCTCCTCGCCCGAAGCGATTTCGATTTCACGCTCCCACTCGTCGGGGCAGTCCCCATGCTCCACACGCAGGCGATAGGGTCCCTGGGCAAGGGAGTACGCCCGACCGTCGGCCGGGCCCTGGGCGATCACCCGGTCATCCTGGGGGTCGAACAGGATCCAACTGGCATTCTCGGGTTCCGCACCGACACTGATTTGTCCGGGGGCGACGTGCTGCCGAGCCTGTTCGTTTGCGGCTGGGGGGATTGCGAGGAATCCCAGGCTGGCCGCGGCGGCCCCGAGCAGTAAGCCCACTCCCCCCCAGAGCCAGGGTCGGCCACCTCTCGGACCGATCTGCAGACCTTCCCGCGCGAGTTCGTCGACCAGGCGTGCCGCCTCTCGTCGCCGGGCATCGGCGAATTCCTCCGTGGGGGCCGCGGCCAACCGACCTTCGATATGGCCTCGCAGCTTCTGGGCCTGGCTGCGGATTCGGCCGCGGCCTGCGGAGTCCGGCAATCCCAGCAAGGCGCGAATTGCCTTGTTCACCCGACGCCGCCCGGAATTTGCCATGGCGAAAAGCTACCTGTCCGGGTCGCAACCCACTAGCCTATAGCGCTGACTTAGACCGAAACATTTTAAGGAGATCGATTCGAGTGCGGACTCCGGATACCTGTCCCCACTGCGCGGCGGAAACGGAGTTTTCCGACGCTGCGCCGGGCTCGGTGGTGGATTGTCCCGCCTGTGACCAGTCCTTCGTGCTGCCGAGCTCGAAGAGCGAATTGGCCGCGGATTCGGCGCTCCCTCCCGGCACAATGCCCCGGAATGTTGGACTTGGCCCCGGTGGCTCCGAACCCATGCGCCTGCCCGACCTAGCGGGCGCGGCCGACTCCCATTCCCGGGATGTCTCCTTTACCAAGACGGGCCTGATCGCCGCTGGGCTGACCACGGCATTCTACCTGGTCGTGGTATTCCCCCTGGGCCAGACGTATTTCGGCGAACTCTTCGGCGCTCGGGGATGGGTCCCGTACGCGGTCAGCTACCTGGCGGCCTGGTGTGGCGTACTCTTGACCGCCAAGTATGCCCGGCTTCGGCGACGGGAGCGTGTTCTGAATTACGACTTGCTGCCCCAGGCGATTGGCGAGGCGATCACGCCGGCCAACGTGCCCCAATTCCTCGACTATCTCTCCCGCCTGCCCGGACACTTCGCGGACGATTTTCTCTTTCAGCGCATCCGTCGTTCTCTTGAGCACTTTCAGGCCCGGGCGAACGTGGCCGAGACCGTCGATCAGTTGCGGAGCCACGGCGAGCGAGACGAGGGCATCGTAGAGTCCAGCTATACGATGATCCGGGTCTTCATCTGGGCGATTCCTATTCTCGGTTTTATTGGCACAGTGTTGGGCATTGGTGCATCGGTGAGCGGCTTCTCCGACGCGGTGTCCGCCGCCGCCAACCTCGACGTGATGAAGAATGCCATCGGAATGGTGACCTCGGGGTTGGGCGTCGCTTTCGACACGACCCTACTCGCCCTGGTCATGAGCATTTTTATCATGGTGCCTACGAGTTCTCTGCAAAAAACGGAAGAGGACTACCTGGCCCGAGTGGACGATTACTGCCAGCACTACCTGGTCACCCGCCTCGAGGATGGAAAGTTGGGCGGACCGGGTGCCCCGGATGAATGGCTGAGCGCGGCTGCTGATCGCCTGGCGAATCGGGTCCTTGAAGCCTTGGATAGCCGCCGGCCGGGATCGGACTAGAGCTTGGCGCGCCGCCGTCGGAACGACAGCGAAGTTTCTCTCTTCCCTTTTTTGAGTGTCCTGGCCTGCGTGATTGGCACCCTGATCCTGCTCCTTTCCGCGGTCGCGGTGGGCGGAATTGGAGAGCGCTCCCTGGATCAAGTCCGGCTGTCCGAGCGAATCGAGGCCGCCGAGATCTTCATCGCCGGAGGGCGAGCGGTCCTTGAGGATTTCGATGCCCAGATACGCCTGGCCCAAACCATCGCTGAGGAGGACGAGGAGTTGGGGCGTGAATTGGCAGGGCTGGGATTGAACCCGGATATATCCCTGGACGACCTGACCGAACTGGTCAGTCTGGAGGAAGAATCCGCCGATCTCGCCGAACAGAGCCGTCGGCTCAAGGTGCAGAGTCGAAAACTGGCCAAGGCCTCGAGTCGCACGGACGACCAACTGAAGGAAATTGATGCGGTCCGCCTACGCGCCCCGATCCTCATCGACCCCAGTGGCATCGGGCCCAACTACCAGCCGTATCTGGTGGAGTGCACGGCCGACTATCTCGAGTTGCACCGCACCAAGGGGGACTTCTCGTTCCGTATTCCCACAGAAGAGGTGGCTCGCAGCCCGGAATTCAAGAAGTTCTTGCGCAGGGTACGCGCCATTAGCCGCGGCCTCGTGATCTTCCTGATCCGCCCCGAGGGCGTGGGCACTTTCAAGGCTGCCGAGCAAGTCGCCCTCCAGTTCAAAGTGCGTAACGCGAAGCTTCCCCTGCCCGGGCAGGGGAAGCTCGATTTCCGGCTCATGCAAGGGGCGCGGCCGTGAAGCGCCGACGGGTTCGGGGCCAGGGGGCGGGGGAGAGCATGGACTCCCTGCTGGACACGATGGCGAATGTGGTGGGAATATTGGTCGTCCTGGTGGCCGTCATGCAGTTGGCCGTGGGGGACGCCGTGGACCGCATTGTCGAGGAGGGCGTTCGCCAGCCCGCCTCTCTTCCGGAAGTGGAGAGCGCCGAACGGGAGCGGGAGGCGGTGGCAGCGGCCATTGTCGCCGCGCGTGGAGAGTTGGAGGCCCTTCCCCCGAGCCCCGTGCGACGGGGAATGCTTTTGGAAGATGTACGCCCCCTACTCGAAAAGCTGCGCGCATTGCCGGGATCCGAGAAAAATTCGGGGCAGGAACTCGACGCTTTGCAGGACGAGGTGCAGAGAAAATCCGAATCAGTCGCCCGACTGCAAGAGGAAGTGGAGAGTCAGAAAACTGAATTGGATCGACTCGACGCGCAGTTGACGAATTCGCCCCCGGAAAATCGACCCAAAGTGGCGCGTTTGCCGGATCCGAGACCCCCGCCCCGGGGCGCGGAGGAGGTCGTTTTCTTTTGTCGCTACGGCCGGGTGACGGCTGTCGATCGCCACGCGATGCTGACCGGACTTCACCTAGGGGTCGAGAAAGCCTTAGGCGAATCTCGTGCCCCGGTTGAGGCCGACGGGCCCTGGCTTCAGAACTTTTTCCGCAAGCAATTCATCGGTTGGGAGAATTTTTATTGGAGTATTCGCGATGAAGGTCCCCGGGTACTCTTCGCCGACATGGCCTGGCGTGACGTGGATTTCGGGGAGCGGGCGGTTGAGCTGAGGGTGGATGGAAGCCGGCTGGAAGGCATCATGGGCCAGCACGAACCCGGGAAGCAATACATCCGTTTCTGGGTCTGGTCCGACAGCTTTGAGGTCTATCTCGAAGCACGTTATCTCGCCGAGGCGGCGGGTTTCGACGTGGCCTGGACGGTGGTTCCGGTGGGCGAAGAGGTGGGAAGCAATCTCCTCGGGGGCAGCCGCACCCGGGTGATGATCGACTGAGGTTGCCCCGGCAGGCCCCCGGCCCCGGCCAGACCCCTGGCCCCCCCGGTCCTGGAAGTAGAACGCAGTCTTATTTTGGGCTTCGGTCGACCCCTCTCCGGAATTAGTCCTTGTGCGAGGTCCGTGTTGTTGTTTATAAACTAAGACTGTCCAAAATTCGAGGCACGCGGAGGCGTCTTGAGTAATCCCGTCATCGCAGAGGAACTTGACCTACTCGCCAAGGTTGTGGATCTCTTGCGCGACCTGCCCGAGGCCAAGACCGCCTCGGAGGCGCCGATTGTGCGCGAACTCGAGCGACTTCGCGCCGTGATTCTCTCTGGCGATGAGGCCAAGGACATCTCCGCCCTCAGCGAGCAATACCATCATCAGGCCGCTGTGCTGACTCAGTTGCGAAACGCCGGGGGCGGTACCCGAGTGGATCGCGACAATCCCTATTTTGCCCACTTGCGATTGAACGAAGAGGGTCGCGACCGAGATCTTTGTCTGGGCCGGACAACCTGCATCGAGCGCGGCGTTCGCATCGTCGACTGGCGCGATGCACCCATCTCCAAAATTTTCTACAGCTACCGTCAAGGCGACGAGTACGACGAAGAAATCGCCGGCCGAGAACGCATCGGTGTTGTCTCGGTGCGCCGTACGGTCCGTATCCAGAAGGGTGAATTGCAACGTGTCCAATCTCCTGAGGGAGACTTCACGCCAAATCCCCGCAGTCCCGATGGATGGCAGTGCGCAGAGCCGGCCAGCGCACGCATGGGCGGGGGGGAGGGCGTCGCGCTCCGGGCCTTCGACCTCGGCGAGGGCGCCAGTCGGCGCTTGGGGACGGACGACGAAAACCGGAGTATGCGGGCAGATAAACGGCTGCCCGAGATCACAAGCCTGATCGATCCCGAGCAGTTCGAACTGATTACCCATAGCCGCCCAGGTTTTCTCGTGATTCGCGGCGCAGCGGGCTCGGGCAAGACAACGGTCGCCCTCCACCGAGTCGCTTATCTGGCGTTCTCCGATCCACGGGTGGACAGCCCCGATACCATGGTGGTGGTTTTTTCGCGTGCCCTGCGCAATTTTGTCGATCACGTTCTGCCGTCTCTGGGCCTGCGGAAAGTGCGGGTAGAAGGCTTCTCGGATTGGGCCTCGGAACAACGGCGCCGGCACTTTCCGCAACTGCCCGCCGGCCAGCGGGAAGACACGCCCGCCTTGATCCAACGGATCAAACTCCATCCTTTCCTCGCGGCTGCCCTGGAGCAATACGTTCAGCAGCATCCCGGGGTGGATCGTGTGGCCCAGGCCATCGACGACTGGGCGACGGTCCTGCGAGAGACGGCTCTGCTGAAGGAAGTTGCCGGCCGGCTGGCGCCGGGTGCCTTCTCCGAGGCCGAGATCGAGCGCTTTGTCGACTGGCATGTTGTTCAGATCGACGCCGTTTTTAACCGGTTGGCTGGGGATGGTTCCGCTGAGGCCGAACTCGATCCCGAGGACGACGCGCTGTTGCTACGGGCCTGGCAACTCCGAGTGGGCCCCCTGCGCGGAGCGGGCAAGAACCCGCTTAAGCTGCGGCATCTGGTTGTCGACGAAGTTCAGGATTTCGCGCCCGTCGAGATCCGTCTCCTGCTCGACTGCATGGACGACGAAGCCGCGATTACCCTGGCGGGGGATACCCAGCAGCACGTGGTGGCTCAAAGCGGATTTACCTCCTGGGCGAATTTCTTCCGGTTGGTGGGGATTCCGGGGACGGAAATTGAGACGCTTCGAGTCGCCTATCGATCCTCCCGCCAGATTGTAGAGTTTTCGACGGGTTTGTTGGGCGAGTTCCAGGAAGAAGAAGGGCCACCCGAAGCCCCACGCGAAGGCCCGCCGGTGGAACTCTTCCGCTTCGCCGAGAGGGGGGATTGCGTGGGCTTCCTCGCCGATGCGCTGCACGCGCTGACTGAGTCCGAGCCCCTGGCCTCGGTGGCCATCTTGACTCCGTCCCGGGCGATCAGCGCTGCCTACTACGAGGGCCTTGAGCGAAGCGACATTCCGAGGCTTCGCTGGATTCAGGATCACGATTTCAGCTTTTCAGCCGGGGTCGAGGTGGCGGAGATCGAGCAGGTCAAGGGGCTTGAGTTCGACTACGTGGTCCTAGTCGATGTTGATGCTGCGCTCTATCCCGATACAGCCCAGGCCCGTCGGCTGCTGCATGTGGGCGCTACACGGGCCATTCATCAACTCTGGTTGACGAGCCTAGCCACCCCATCCCCCTTGGTGGATGGGGTTTGGCAGGGCTGACCGACTCGAACCCCGAGGCCCATGCGTGCGGGGATTCCAGGGATCTGTTAGGAATTCGAGATGGCATTTTCAGATGGGGACCGAGTCCGGATTTTGAAGGACCGAAGTGAGTACACCGGCTGTCGCGGTGTCGTTGTCGCGAAACCCCTGGACCCTCACGAAATCGTTTCGGCCCTGGGGCATTTTGTGGCCATCGACGGCGAGAACGGAAAGGTTCGCCCCTTCCTCCTCTCCGACCTGGAATTGCTGAGGGTCGCGTCGGTGCGGCATTCCCAAGCCACGCCATCGGTGGAGTCCGGAAAACGTCGGGACTAGACCATTGAACTAGACCATTGAACTAGACCACCGAACTAGACCATCGAACTAGACCACTGAACTAGACCATCGAACTCGGGCATGAAACTCGATCATCAAACCCAGGCATCGAACTCTGCCGTCCAATTTAGACATCTAACTCGGGTCCGGGCTCGGGAACGAATAGGGCTCGGGAACGAACACCCGAGCGGTGGGGGCTGGGATGATTCACCGGCTTGAAGTGGCCACGTTGGGTTCGGGCTTGTGGGAGTTCACCCAGGCCCTGGAAGCCTACGTGGCCCAGTCCGGCGTCGGGGATGGGCTCTGTACGCTCTTTGTCCAGCACACTTCGGCCAGCCTGATCGTCCAGGAAAACGCCGATCCGTCGGCGCGCCGTGATCTCGAGAATTGGCTGAACCGGCTGGTGGTCGAGAACGATGCCCTCTATACCCACACCCTCGAGGGCCCGGATGACATGCCTGCACACATCAAGTCCGCGCTCACGGCCACTTCACTGGCCATTCCCGTGGCCGCCGGACGACTCATGCTCGGGACCTGGCAGGGCGTCTACCTTTGGGAGCACCGGCGCAGCGGATCACTTCGGTCCGTGGCGGTTCATTTGGGCGCAGACCCCCTCGAGGCTTGAGTCGGCGCGTCGGCTACCGATCCCTCTCGTGATCACTCTCGTCATTCGTCTCGTCGTTCCTCTCGTCATTCGTCTCGTCGTTCCTCTGGTCAAAGAGACTCGACATTTTTGAATCGAAGCTTGCCGAGCGGGTTCGGGTCTGGGCCCAATTTCGCAACTCCTTGACCCGATCCTCGTAGGTATCGTAAAGGGGAACTGATTCGGCAATCGCGTTGGCGAGATCGTTGTCCTGCAACTCGCGTTCAGCGGCGAAAGCCGAGTAGAGGGCGGCCGCCACCACCTGCTCGAGTTCTGCCCCGGAGAGGCGCTCGGAGGCGGCCGCAAGGCCATCGAGATCGAATTCTTTCGGGTTGCGCCCCCGGGCGGCAATGTGAATATCGAGAATCTCTCGTCGCTCGTCCGGGGTGGGAAGATCCACGAAGAAGAGTTCGTCGAATCGCCCGCGCCGGAGCAGTTCCGGGGGCAGGCTCTCCACATCATTGGCGGTGGCCACGACGAAGACCGGCGTGGTCTTTTCGGCCATCCACGTCAGGAACGAACCCAGAACCCGAGCACCATGGGGATCGGACTCACTGGTGGAAAAGCCTTTCTCGATTTCATCGATCCAGAGAACCGCAGGCGCGATGGACTCGGCCACCGCCACGGCCTCTCTAATCGCCGCCTCGGGACTGGTCGAATTCCCGGAGAACACCGCCGCCAGGTCGAGGCGGAGCAGGGGAAACTGCCACTCCCGGGCCACGGCTTTGGCCGAGAGCGATTTCCCGCAGCCCTGAACGCCCAGCAGCAGTAACCCTCGAGGCGGAGGCAATTTGAATTTTCGGGCTTCCTCACCAAACGCTTTTTTCCGTTCTCGCAGCCAGCGCTTCAATTCGTCCAGACCCCCCACGCTCCTCAAATCCTGGGCGGAGTCCTGAAAACTCAGAGCGGGTGTTCGCTGAAGTGCCTGTCGCTTCTCGCCCACGACGCGGTTCACAGTGGCTTCATTGAGACCTCCGGCGAGGACGATGGAGCGTCGCAGAACTCGGAGCGATTCCGCAGCGGTCAAACCCAGGGCGCCCCGAACACACCCATCGAGGATCTCGGCGGACTGAGGATTTTTTGAGACATCGACCGCGCGCCGGAAGAGGGTGCTCAGTTCTTCGGCCCGGGGCAGGGGCAGCGCCGCGCGTCCCGCCTCTCGGCTCAATTCCAGGGGGAGGTCCACTACGGGCCCGATGAGAACCACGCACTGTTTGCGTTGGGACAGTACGGGAAGCATGTCGCGGAGTCGCCGCACGGCGTTGGCATTGCCCGTCTCCAGGTGCGCGTCGAGCAGAGCGAAAATACCGGGTTCTTCAATTTCCTCGAGGGCTCGCAATCCCTCTTCCAGACTCCCGCTTCCCTTGCCGGATTCGCCAAGGCCAGCGGCCACGCTCCATGGCAGCAGCATTCGGTCGTGCTGCCCAGCCACGCGCTCAAGGATTCGCAGCGCGCGGTCCTCCTCGAAACTCTCAAAAACAATCAGGCGCCAACCCGAGCCTACGAGGCTCGAAATTTCCTCGACCAGGCTCGGCTTCATATCCGGTCCGCCGTGATCCGAACGACTTCCTCGAAAGTCGTGACCCCTTCGGCCAGGCAGCGTACGGCGCTCTCACGCAGACTTTCCATCCCCTCGATCCTCCCCGCTTCGGCGATTTCGTTGGCATCCCGCCCACTGCGGATCAGGCCCTGTACCCGCTTGCCCACGTCGAGCAACTCGAAAATTCCGATTCGGCCATAGAGACCGGTATTTCGGCAGTCCGGGCACCCGAGTCCAAACCGAACCGAGAGCCGCTCCCGACGCTCGACGGGAATCTTGATCCCCAGGGCATCGACCTGGGCCGGCGTCAAAAATCCATCCACCCCGCAATGGGGGCAAATTCTACGAACCAGTCTTTGGGCCACTACCCCGCGCAGAACGCTGGAAAGCAGGAAGGGTTCGACGCCGAGTTCCACGAGCCGGGTGATGGCACCGGCGGCATCCCGGGTATGCACGGTGGAGAAGACCAAGTGACCTGTGAGAGCGGCTTGGACCGCCATGGCGGCGGTTTCCGCGTCGCGAATCTCACCCACCATGATGATGTCGGGATCCTGCCGCAAGATCGTGCGTAGGGCGCGAGCGAATGTGACGTCGATCTGCGGCTGGACCTGGACTTGGCTAAAGCGAGGGTCGATTAATTCGATGGGGTCTTCGACGCTGGTGATGTTGATCTCTGGACCCGCCAGATAACGCAAGGTCGAGTAGAGGGTCGTCGTCTTCCCGGACCCCGTAGGCCCGGTCACCAGGACAAGACCGCTGGGCGAAGTGATCCACGACTCGAAGCGATCGCGTTCGCGGTTGGTAAAGCCGAGTTCGTGCAATTCCGCCATCAGCACGTTCGGGTCAAAGACGCGAATTACGATCTTTTCGCCGTATGCGGTGGGCATACTGGAAACCCGGAGCTCGACTTCCTGATCGCCATTCTGGGTCTTGATACGACCGTCCTGGGGTCGGCGGCGCTCGGCCACATCCATTCGCGCGAGAACTTTGATGCGGGATGCGATCGCTCCGTGAACGCTCAAGGGAAGATGCTCGATATCGTGCAGGATGCCGTCGATTCGAAAGCGGACCTCCGCCTCGTCTTGTTTGGGGTCGAGATGAATGTCCGAAGCGCGTTGATCGAAGGCGTATTTCAGGAGGTAGTCCACGGCGGCCACCACGTGCGCTTCGGTGGAAGTCGAGAGTTCCTCGTTGCTCTGGAGTTCCACCAGTTCAACGAGGGCTGTGGAGCGACTGCCGCTCTCGAGTTCCTCGCTGGCCAGATCGACCTTGGAGCGAAAGCCGTGGACCCGCTCGATGATGCCAATGATGTCCTTCTTGCTCGAAACGACATATTGGACTGGGCGGCCCAATGTGGTTTCGATGGACTCGCGCAAGGCGCTGTCAAAGGGATCGGCGATGGACAGCTGAAGGGCGTCGCCGTCGCGCCCGACCGGAACCACGACATGGCGATAAGCGTAGGCCCGGGAAAAGCTCCGGGTGACCAGGTCGTTGTCGAGTTTGAGGGGATCCGGCTTGAGGTAGGGGTACAGAGCGGCTTCGGCGATGCACTGGGCGATGGCCTCTTCATTGAGGGTGCGACGCGGCTCCTTGCCGTGAGCAAAACCAGCGGCTGCGACGATCTCTGCCGGTGAAACGTCGTACCGGGCTGCGGCCTGGGAGCGAACCGAACCGACTTTTTCCTTCAGCACCTGGCTGCGTAAAGTGATCTTGCGGGATTCGATTTCCTCGGCGCGAGGGGGATCGATCGCTCCGGCGCGCGCCAGAAGTTCGAGCAACTCCTCCAGAGAGAGGGGCGGCCGAAAGGCTTCGAGGTCAATCCGGGAATTCGCTGGGTGGCCCGGGGGCATCTCTGGCATGCTTCCCTTCCTGGGTGTTCCTTGGCACGCCCCCGGGTCAACCGGGTGCGGCGCTTGGTCCCGGGGTCGCGACGCCCGCCGTCGCTGCCCCCGGAATAACTCATCGGCAGTTTGGCATGGATCAGGACTCTATGGAGGTGAGGGCGGGCTCTCGATGGCCCGACCACCCCTTCGCCCCCAGGGGGTCCATTGGAAAGACATGTACGTCCTCGGGCCGCAGGGCTAGGGAGAGTTCGTCCCCCATTGTGATTTCCCGCGCCATGCCGCGTCCCGCCACAAGGTGGGTTCTCAGGGAATGACCTGCCCAAGCAATCTCCAAGGTCGTCAGGATTCCGTCCGACGCGTGCTCGGTGACCCGGCCCGGGCCAATGGGCGAGCCTTCCCCTCGGCCGATATCGACCTTGAGATGCTCCGGGCGCAGGCCAATCCAGGCGGGCCCGGGGCGGCCCAAAGCCAGGGTGGGGATGGCGTGTTCCGGGTCGATGCGGGCAAGGCCCTGGGCGTCGATCTCGGCGGGGAGAAGGTTCGTCATGCCCACGAGGGCGGCGACATCGCGATCCACCGGCCGGTTGAGCACCTCATCTCGATCCCCTGTCTGGCGCAAGGCCCCGCCGAGTAGCACCGCAATCCGGTCGCAGGCTCGAACGGCCCGACGTAGGTCGTGGGTCACCACGGCCACGGCGACCCCGGTCTCCGCCACGGCTCGGCGAAGATCTCGAGAGAGGGACTCCTGGGCCCCGGCGTCCAGATCGTCGAAGGGTTCGTCCAGAAGCAAAACCGCGGGCTTGATGGCGAATGCCCGGGCCAGCGCCAGCCGGCGCACTTCGCCCCCGGAGAGCGCTGTGGCCGGGCGAGGGGCCAGGTCCGTGATGCCAAAGCGCGCCAAAGCCTCGTCCGAGCGGCGGCCGATCTCTTCAGCGTTGAGGCCCTGGCTGCGCAGGGCGATGCGCACGTTGTGAACGACGCTGCCCGCCAGCGCGATGGGGCGCTGGAAAACCATTGTGACCGGCCCGCTGGCATGGCGGATCACTTCGCCCGCCTCGAGGGGTTCAAGGCCCGCCAAGGCGCGCAACAGGGTGCTCTTGCCCGCGCCGTTTGCGCCCAGGACAGCGAGGACCTGTCCCGCCTCGAGGTCGAGGCACCCAATCTCGAGCTCGAAGCGACTGACCGCGGACTCCCGAACGATTCGCAGCTTCCGCACACCCAACGAGGCACTCATCGCTTTTCGCCGTATTGAACCCAGGTGAGCAGGCCGGCCAAGGTCAGCATCAAGCCCAGAAGCACCGCTGCCAGGGCATAGGCGGACTCGAATAAGCCCATTCGGGTGTACATCAGAATCGCCGTGGTGAGAACGCGGGTCTCGCCCTCGAGGTTCCCCCCGGTCTGCATGACCGCCCCCACCTCGGACAGAATGCCGCCGAGAGCTGCAATGACCGCGGCCAAAAGCCCCAGGCGGATCTCGCGCAGCAGTAGCCAATTGCGCCAAAGCGGCGAGATGCCCAGTGTGCGCACCTGGAGGGCCCAGTCCTCGTCCAGGGAAGCCACGGCGGCCACCACCAGGGCGACCACCAGGGGCAGGGCAATCAGGACCTGGGCGGTCACCATGGCCTGGGTTGAATACCAGAGCTCAAGATCGCCCAACGGGCCGTTGCGATAGAAGAGTTGGGCCACCAGAAGTCCCACTACAACCGGTGGCGCACCCATGCCCGAGTTCACGATGCCAAGCAGAGCCCGGCGCCCGGGAAAACGTCGGCCGCCAAGCCAGATTCCGAGTGGAATTCCCAAACCCAGGGCGAGTATCAGGGACGTGGTGCAGAGCGCCAACGTCCGTCCGGTGATGGCGAGCAGAGAAAGGTTGTCGAGTGGGTCCATGGTCTCAGGGACTGGAAAGCTGCGCGGCAAGAGGACGGAAGAGGGGACGACCGAATTGAGCGCTCCCGAATTCGCGCATGGTTTCCCGGGCGACCTCGCTCTGGAAGAAGGCGGCGAGGGTGCCGGCCTCCTTGGCGCGTACCCTGGGAAAGCGCAGGGGGTTGACGAGTAAGACCGAGTAGACGTTGAGCAAGTCGGGTTCGGGATGGCTCAGCGCCACCAGTCCCGCCCGCTCGCGGAAAGCCAAAAATGTCCCGATATCCGAAAGGATGTAGGCCTTGCGTTGACCCGCCACTTGGAGGGAGATGCCCATCCCCGACCCGGTTCGTGTCAATCCCGGCCAGCGCGCATGGGGATCAATGCCCGCGTCGCGAAAGAGGGCGGCCTCGCGCTTGTGGGTACCCGAGTCATCGCCCCGGCTGACAAAAGGCAACTCCCGGGCATGGATGCGGGCCAGGGCCTCGACGGCGCTTGCGCTGGCGGCGACCCCGGCCGGGTCCTCTGGTGGCCCGGCGATCACAAAATAGTTCTGCATGATTTCGACCCTCCGGGAGACCGCTTGACTCGCGACCAGGGCATTCTCGGCCTCCGGGGCATGGGTGAGCAGCAGATCGGCATTGCCCTCTGCGCCCATGCGAAGCGCCGCCCCGGTGCCCACGGCTACGGCTTGAACTCGGATTCCCGTCTGTGCGCTAAAAATCGGCAGCAGGACGTCGAGTAAACCCGAGTCCCGAACGCTCGTAGTGGTGGCCAGCAGAACCGAGCGCGGGGACGATTGTGCGCTCGGGGACTCCGCTCGGATCTCTGGGGCGAGCACCGCTCCAAAACAAACTGCGAGCACTCCCCCCAGCAATCTCCCCAGCAATCCCGCGACCCAGCCCCCTCCCCGCCGGCCCGAGCAAATTGTCCCACGGCCGCCGACTTTCCGGGCCCTGCGCCCGACCGCATGTTCCTGGGAAATATTCCTTGCATCCCGGGTTCTCACTTCTGGAGACTCCCCGTGATCTCATCGAAGGCGACCACCTCGGCCTCGAGGGGCTGAATCTCACCGCTGGGCAGCATGAAGCGCCAGAAAACCATCCCAAAGGGGCGTCCCTCGGTGTCGAGCCAATTGGCCACCTGGGGATCGCGATGGGCAAGCACGAGTTGAAAGCCGCCGTCGGCATCGAGCCGCGTCTGTTTTCGATTCAGGGAAACCGGGCGGGTTGTGAAGTCATACGTCTGCATGTGTCGGTTCCAGAGCGAGACGTTAGCGCAACGGCATTCGGGCCAGCGCCCGCGGAGGATGAGCGCTTGATCGGGCCCAAGCACGTAGGGCGCCATGGAATACGCGGCGTCCGCGGCCGCCAGGGCAAAGTCGCCCGGCTTGACCGCCGGCGGGAACTGGTTGGGAACGGTGGAGACGAAAGCGGGCTGCTCGCGCTCGCCGGGCGGGGGCATGTCCAGGGTGCGACTGCGCACGAAAGTGGCGACCCGGTCAATGCCCGCTGCCACGGAAGCATCACTGGGGGGCGGTCCCGGCGGCAACGCATCCATGGCTTCGATCTGCAGTTGGATCGTGATAGTGGGATCACAGGCCGCGTAGGTTTCGTTCTCAAAGTAGTGCCGGGTGGTGATGCGATTCGCGTCAGGGGGTAGGGCAAGCCAATTCTGCTCCCGGGGAGCGCCTCCCAGAATGACTTCGAAACTTCCATCGTCGGCGATCTCGAAGGTCTCGTCGTTGATCACCCCTGCGGTGTGTGTGCCGAGCCCGCCTGCTTGGGTACCGGCTTCGAGAGTCAGCGATGTGTAGATGGCGCCGCCCGTATTGCCGCGTATCCGGTATGCCAGATTGGGGTCGATGGGCGCCTCATAGTAGACCGCGTCCGCGTTGTCTCCGGTGAATTTTCGACTCGGAGAGACGATCCGGAGGAAGCTGGGGTGGTTTGTGTCTTCCTCGAAATGGCTGAAGAGGGCGCCCTGGAGAATGTGCATGACCGCGCGAAATCCCCCGGCCACGTCCTCGTCCGTTCCCAGTCCCCATTCGGGTCCCAAGTAGCGGCTGTCGATTTCCTGAAGGAGGTCAAGCAATTCATTGAATGCTTTCCGACTCTCAAGGCTACTCATAGGTGATTTTCTCCGGGTGCTTTCTGGGAATTTCTGGATTCCGACTAAAAAGGGTCAGCTACTTACGAAATGCGGCAGCGGTTCGACCCGCCCGGCGCCCAAAAAAAGAACCGTCACCCAGGGACAGGCCACTGCTGTAGCCGCCCACCGCAATGCCCGACGTGGAGCGTCCCGCGGCGAAGAGACCGCCCAAGACATCTCCTTCGGGATCGAGCACGCGACCCTCGGTATCCGTTTGCAGGCCGCCGAGGGTAAATACCGCGTAGAGGGCCTTCTCCGTGGTGCAATCGAATGCCCCATAGGGCGGCCGATCCAGGCGCTCGAGATAATCCGTTGACTTGTGAAAGAGCGGGTCGCTGCCGTTTTCGGCGTGCCGGTTATAAAGTTCAAGCGTTGACTGAAGACTCCCGGGAGGTAGTTTGAGGGCCTGCTCGAGTTCTTCGGGGCTCTCGCCGACTCCCGCAATGGCTTCCATGTATTCGGGCTTCTCAAAGGTCCCGTCGTCCACCACCAGAAATGCCTGGCCGTCTTGATGAAGCAGGGCGGCTTCGCCGAGGCGGCCGTAGTAGGTGTCTTCGTTGATGAAGCGTTGGCCCTGACGGTTGACCAAGATGCCGCGTTTGAGTGCCCAGGGCTGAGTGATGGGCAGGGAGATCGAAATGGCGTCCATGTGGATGGTCGCGGCTCCAGCGGCGACTCCCAGACGTATTCCGCTCCCGTCATCCCCTGCCGCAGCAACGCGCATCCCGCAGCGCAGGGCGAGGGGCGCGTGGTTGAGGAGCATCTCGTCGTTCAGGACGAAGCCCCCCGTGGTCAGGATGACACCCCCCCGGGCGCGAATCCGGCGCTCCTCTTCAAAATATCGAGCGGCCACCCCCAGGATCTCGCCGTCGCTGTTCTGATAGAGCGCCGTGCAACGATGATTCGCTGCGACCCGGGCCGGGCTAGCGTCGACGGCGGCGCAGAGTTTCGCCATCAACAGTGGTCCGCCCTGGTGTTCTACTTGAGGGACGTGGCCCCGAGGTGCCGGGCGGGCGATCTCCCGGAAGGGGTGAACGTTCTCCGCCCCGGACCAAACCAGGCCGTCGTCCGTCGGCGGTTCCCCGCTGGTACCGTGGTAGTAGGTCTGCTTGAAGGGGACGCCTTGGGCACAAAGCCAGTCGTAATGATCCACGGAGCCCTCGCAGTAGAGACGGATCTTGGCTTCGTCGGGGGATAGACCCGTGGAGGCCATCAGATACTTGAACATCTCTTCGGCTGAATCTTCGAAGCCGCAGGCTTTCTGTAGACCCGTGCCTCCCCCCAGGTAAACGACACCCCCGGACATCGCCGAGGTGCCCCCGCCGCCCCCCGCGCGTTCCAGAACCAGGGTGTCGGCCCCCAGCGACGAGGCCTCCAGGGCTGCGGCTGCCCCGGCGACCCCCAGACCGATCACCAGGACGTCCACTTCCTCGTCCCAGTGCATCGGCTCTTTGGCATCGCGAATGACGTTGGACATGTTCTCCTCCGGGTGGCAACGATTGGGCGGATCGGCCGGGCGCTAGACGATTCGAGACGAATGGCCTTCCCAGTAGCGGTCCTTCAGGAGCCTTTTGTAAAGCTTTCCTGTCGGATGCCTGGGCAGTTCAGGATCGAAATCGATACTGCGAGGGCACTTGATCCCGGCGAGTTCTTCTCGGCAATAATCCATCAGTTCCTGTGCGAGGGCAGGGCCCGCATCGGCCATGTCCAGGGGTTGAACAACGGCCTTGACCTCCTCGCCAAAGTCCTCGTTGGGTACGCCGATGACCGCGACGTCCTGAACCTTGGGATGGGTGATCAAGCGGTTTTCGGTCTCCTGGGGATAGATGTTCACACCCCCGGAAATGATCATGTGCGCCTTCCGATCGGTCAGGTAGAGCCAGCCCTCCTCGTCGAGATAGCCCACGTCGCCCAACGTGGTGAAGCCCTGGGA